>Ga0315277_10001078_pt1 | contig 40576 bp, 38 predicted proteins | sample YL17G05_15_MG_FD_203695 | JGI IMG/M metagenome (GOLD analysis project Ga0315277, IMG submission 203695) | Sediment microbial communities from Yellowstone Lake, YNP, Wyoming, USA - YL17G05_15 | ecosystem: Environmental > Aquatic > Freshwater > Lake > Sediment | place: USA: Wyoming | collected...
TCTTTTCTGTTTCGAGCTGCTCTATCTGATACTCTAAATCATCCACCAAGTCGTTGTATTTGTTGTACTTATCCAGCTCCTCGTCTGATAATCTTCTGGTGTTGTGCAGAATTGGCCTGAAATTTATGAAATAAGGGCGGGCGTGATTATAAGCCGGGTTTACAAACATCCCAACTCCCACTGAAGCTTTGACAAGAGACTGCAAAAAATCTGAGCCGTATTTGGTGTTTATCCTGTTCAAATCTCCTTCATCTCTCGTCCTCATCTGAATCTCACTGGAAATATTTGCTTTAATCTCGCCAACAAAATCGCTTAATACCTGCGAAACTAACATTACCCCCATTCCCCACTTTCTAAATTCCCTGCAAGCCCGCTCTACCTGCAAGAATCCCTCTCCACTTCCCCCAAACTTGCTCAGTAATCTATGAACTTCATCAAAAACAAGCATGACCTTAAGAACTGGAGATTCTTGAGGGTCTGAACGGAAAATCTGCCGAATAACGCTAGAAACAAAAGTATCCATTGCATTGGGATCTAATTTATTCAGTGAAAAAATATGAATCTGGCCGGGAGTCATATATTTTTTTATATCAATTATTTCTCTTGCATTCTTAACCTGCCGAACATTGCCCTTAAATGCCCTTGCATCTGCCTCTTTCAGCCCAAAAGCAGGATAATAGGACATCATTTTCTTGTCATCGCACTTCCTCAGCATGCCGCTCCACTGGGCCGTAGGGTCGAAAACAATGACCGCAATGTTATGAACAAGTGCTTCTTCGATAATTACCTGTGCAGATATGCTTTTCCCGCCTCCGGTGGCTCCTGCAACTATCGAGTGGGTGGTGAGCCTATTGGGATCTAAATAAGCAGGATAATTAGTCTCAGCAATTTTCCCTAAAAAAAGAAAATCCGGGTTTTTTTGAGGAAGAGTCTTATAGTCTAACTTCATCTGGTACTTTTTTCTTTTCTGGGCTCTCCTCCTTAAGATTAAAAAAACAAGAAAACCTACAAGACCAACACCCAAAATAAAAAACAAGACCCATAAAGGGATTATTCCAAAAACTCTTATATCTAAAAAAGCCCTCTTTAAAATAAGATTTGTCCTGTTAATAATAACAAGGTTATTGTATTCGACAAGTATTTCTAGGATATACTCCCCTTCTTCTAATCCTTCCGGAAGTTTAAATCTCTTAACAACCTGGAAGCTATTCAAAATATCTCTGCTTTCTGAGCCAAGAAGGTGAGTAGTATTCTCTCCTTCTAACAAACTGTAACGGAAAGAAGTATTTGAAACCTCTTCTGGTTTGAGCTTATCAACATTTAAAGTGAATTCAGTATATCGGTTAATATAGAACTTATTCTTAGTAAATTCCACTTTAAGCAAAATAGGCGCCGCGAGCGAATCCCCCACCACGCTTATATTAACAGGGAGCTCCTCCCTTACATCTCCTTCTATTTTCATAACTCCGGAATAATTATTTGGGCCGTATCCCTTAATCAAAAAGTTAAATCTGGTGAAATTATTAGGGGCAATAACGATGCCTGCAGACTCGAATTCAACAACATCCTGAATCCCTTCACTGACCGAAAAAGAAGCTTGTAACTCTCTACCCCCAGAATTATTAATATCTATAAAATCTATAAAAACATCCCCCTCGCTCAAAACTCTATCTATTTTGCTCCTAGAAACAGCATAGTCGCCCCTAATAATCTTAGGGCCATAAGCAGACGACTCTAAAGAAGAAACTAACTGCAAAGAAAATAGAGCCCAAAATATAAGAAGCACTAGAAAAAGTGCCCAGCCGAAAAATCCCTCGCGTCTCATTTTTCTTCTTTTCCTGCCGGTTTATTTTTGAGATTACCTTTATCTAGAGGCTCGTTGGTTTTCTCAGCAGCAGCCTCTTGTCCAGTCTCACTGGCCTTCTCTTCTTTTTTTTCAGGTTTTTTATTTACCGCTGGCTCTTTTGCTTCGGGCTTTTTAACCTCCTCAGGCTTCTTCGCTTCAACCATTTTATCGCTATCCTGCTCCTTTGCTTCAGCAGTTTTATTTATCTCTTGTTTCTTTACCTCAGCCTTTTTATTGCCCTCCGGCTCTTTTTTTTCAACTTTTTTACTCCCCCCTTGCTCTTTCGCTTCAACCTTTTTAACTTCCTCCTTCAGCTTGAGGGAAAGTTGTTTGATTTCTTCTTTTAAATGACTCCTGTCTTGAATAGCCACTCTTGAAACTCGCTCGCCATAAAGCTTCTTTATACGGACATACAAATCAACAGCATCGTCAAACTTATCTTCCTTTATCAAATTCTTAAGTTCATTTAACATAAGATAAAGGCTCAAAAGCCTCTCTTTCTCCTTGGATCTACTATAGACAACCATTAAGATTAAAGCAATAATGCATAAGAAAAAAATTAATATAAAAACAAAAGAGGACCTTAAGGAAGAGAGAAACATAAATCTAGATCCTACTTCAAAAACATCCGAGTCTAAGGCCAGCCCTTTCTCACAATAAGCCCGTGCATAAAAAATATAAGGCCCTTCATTGGCAAATTCAGGAACAGTTAAATTTCTTTCAAAAAATAGAGAAGAATTAAAAATAAACTTTTCTTCACCTGAATCATATATGTTTCCATAAAAATCTTTTATAGCGATGTATAGAGTCATATTTGTTTCTATAATGTCCTTTAAATTCAGCAAGGATATGTTGGCTCTGACTGTTTCTCCCGGCATTACTCCTTTGTATTCCTCAGGGACTTCAACATCAAGGCTAAAATCTAACTTTAAGGCATTAACATCAATAACTAAGGGAATATACTTTGTTTCGTTGGACTCTACTTTAATCAAACCGAAATACTGGCTGGGCGGAGTAGCGAGAGTAGCTGTAAAATCGACAGTTATTTCCTTAGATTTTCCGCTGGGTATGATAAATTCGCGTTCGCTTAAAAATACAAGATCCTCAACATCAAGCACAGAAAGATTAAAAGATAGATTAGATGTCCCAATGTTAGTTATTTTTATTATGCGGGTTTCAGTAGAGCCCTGTTTTAAAGACACTTTAAATGAATCGGGCTCTATTGTGAAATTCTCCATTTTTTTCTCATGAATAATCCTCGATATCGCTTCGCTAACACTGACTTCCTCGGGAGCCTGGGGCTGGAGAAGGGTGGGAGGGGTAGGAGGGACCTCTCTTTTAGCAACTATGAAGCTTTGAATCTCAGTGCAATTGGCATTAAAACTGGAGTCGTCTGCACAAAATCTCCAGTAAACCGTGCCGGTAGGCGGAGCGCTTATCTGGATTTGAAATAGAGAAGTATTGCTTAAACCAGAAAAATTAATTGCTGAATAATTAGACCATCCGCCTCCTTGATCGATAGAAAAATAATAGGTCCTAAGGGCAAAGTTGTCGGTCCAGCTCGTGGTAAAATTAACATAAGAGCTCTGATAAATATTAACTTTGTTTTTCCCAGGATTATGCCATTGAGGCGGCTCAGTATCATTTCCAATAAATAAAAATACAAGGTTGCTGCTCGTATTATGTTGGGGATCAAAAGCGTAAAAAGTGAGGTTCCTTATCCCTAAGAAATCATAATCAGGATAAAAAGAAACCAAATTCGAAGAGTCGATAACAACACTTACATTTTCAACAGGAGAATAGGAGTAGTTTAACTCATCTTCATAATCTATAAAATAATCATCCAAATCAAAAGCATTAGTAAGATTATATCCTGCAGCCCAGGACTGATTGGGGATGATTTCAACTAATACAGGAGGAGTATTAGAGATATTCAACTCTGTAGCTGTATCTGCTGCGCAAGAAATTTGCATACTGAATACTAATAAGAAGGATAAAATCCCAATTACCATTAACCTCTTTCTTTCCATGCTATAATATCCCTAACCTGATTTAAATACCTTTTTAAAAAGCGCCAAGAACAACAAAAAAAGCAAAATAAGGCAAAAGTTTATAAAGACTTAAATAGTACTTATTTTATGCCTAAAAAAGATATTAAAAATACCAAAATAGGTCTTAAAGACAAGCCCAAGGCAGAGACAGTAATCGTGAAAGGCACAATAACAAGGGACCAAAGGGAACTTATACAGGGACTAGTAGGCACCATAGGAAGCAACGAACAAGATGTAGTTGGAAAAATCCTGACATTATGGCTGTATAACGAGGGTTTTCTAAAAGTAAAAAGAGGAAAATAGAAATGGAAAATAAAAAGTTAAATACCCTGATAATCTCAGCAATAATCCTGATAGTTCTGGCTAGCTTTATAGTCAATAGTGAAAATTCAGACCCTTCCATAGAAGGGCTAGGGGAAAACAAAGTCGAAACGGCAAATCAAAACACAGAGTCTGGGGAAAGCATCTCGCAAGGAGATGCGCCCCAGACTCCAAACGCAGTGCCTGTTGAAAGTGGGGCTGCTGAAATTAAAGATATTCAAAACTTCGAAGAAGACACTGACAAAGAAGATACTCCGGAAGAAAAAGCAGAGTACATCAATATAGAAGAGCTTAAACAAGAAGAAACTGCAACAGAAAACACTGGAGAGCAGCCAAACAATGAGGGTGTGAATGAAACAGAAACTACAAACAACCAGAACAAATCAGATGCCAATCAAACAGAATACCTCCCTATGATGCTCTACCAAAATGGAAAAGCAGAGATAAACACTACAATGGACTTCCCTCCTAACATAAAAAAAGTAGAAACAATAAACGAAAAAGGGAATAAAGAAGTGATAATATCTAGCGAGGAACATATAAATGAAGAAATAACAGCGTACACGAGCATACCTGAAATATCAAAAGAAGAAACTAATTCAGTAAAAGTAATCTGGGTCAATGAAAACCGATCAGAAGTAGAAATAAAGGAATTCATCGATTCAAATGATAATAACCAATACGACCAAATCTCCTGGGTTGTGCCGCATTTATCTGAGCAGACCTTTGAAATTATAATAAATTTCAGGACAGGAAGCTCCTCTGATAGTATAGAGATAGATGCGGATAAGTGTCCACGAGGAGAAACTAGCAATCCCATAGAATTTAATTTCAGCATAAATTACTCTCAACCAGAAAATTTAAGTTGTTTCTTGGAACTTAACAAACAAGGGGAAGGGGAGCATCCAAACAGAATAGATTTGAATATATCAAATAATAGGACAAGCATTAATAACAGCCTGGAAAACGGAAATTATCAATGGTATTTAGAATGCAATGCTCCAAATAACTCAATAAACAAATCAGGCAATTTCACAGTAAATGAGAACTTTTCAGTATCTGTTTCAAAAAGAGTATATCTTCTGGATGGGGCAGGAAATCTTATTGGAGGAGTTGGAAACCTGCAGATAAATTCTACCAAAGCAACAAATATGAGCATAAAAATAAATAAGCCTTCTTTACAAGCCTACGAAGAAAATTTTTCCGGAAACTACCGCGCAATAACTCTAGACAATAATATAATCAAAGAGAAAGGAAATTACTCGATAAACATAACTTTCAAAAGGCTGGCCAAGCCAATCTCAATAGAAAAAGATTTTGCAGTAGCAAAAGCAGAGCTGAGTTTCAACAAATACGAGGCAGTAATAAATGAAGAAGTCACGATAAAAGCGGATTTATACGCTCCAGCAGGAAAAATAAAATCGGTAATATTGGCGTTTGGAGACGGCAGCAGCAATATAGACTATGTGCTCGCAGAATTTAATTCTAAAACAATAGAATTCAAGCATAAATATGCTCAATCAGGAAACTACACCACAACCCTCAACATGAGTGTAGAAGGAAGCAACCAGCTTTTCGAAGTGAGGAAAAATGGAATTTATGTAAAAAACTCTCAAGACACAACAAAACCTGCTATCACTCTTATTTATCCAGGAAGCAATGAAGAGATAAAAGAAGACACAATCACTTTTTCCTACAAAGCTGAAGATAACGTAAAGATTAAAAACTGCACCTTTGAGCTGTACAACTATACAACTGGAATCGGAACCCTCGACTACTCCAAAAAACAAGAAGACTTGGAAAACAATAAGACAATCGAGATAGCATTAAAGGATTTTGAAACAGGAAAATACTCTTGGAATGTTTATTGTTGTGATAATTCTAGCAACTGCAATAACGACTTGGATTACTACAGAAAATTCAACGTGTCTCTCAATTCCTCAACTACCTCTTCAACCAACGAAACCATGGCAGATTACGAGAAAAAAGAAGAGCTGGATTACCTAATCACAAAGATAGAAGAATTTATACAAAAACAAAGTTCTTATGGCGCAGAGGAAAAAGAAGCTTTAGAGGATCTAGGGATTACCAAAGATCTCGATACCGATTTAAAGATATTGAAGCAAATTGACCAAGATCTTGGATATCATGTCTCTCTTATAAAAGACGAAGCTCTCAGAAAAAAAACGATAAAAGAAAAAGAAGACCAGATTGAAGAAATAAAAGGAAAAGTCCCCCTGGATATGAAAATATTAGGAAAGCACGAATTTGTGAAAAATAGTCTGGCCAAGAATATGAAAAGCATAGTTCAAGACTATATAGACTCCAAGGGAATAAAAGCAAACTCAAAAACAGTGAAAAGGTTGACAGAACTCAACTCTGACATCCAGAATTACATAGTTGTATCCACGGGGGTAAAACAAATCGAGATAAGCTATTTCAATTATACCAGCGAGATAACTTTAATAACTAAAAAAATAGAAATAAAAAATGATACTTTTAACACTCTCCTAGAAGTAGTGCCAAAAGAAGTAATTGAGAACGCCAGTGAAATAACTTTTCTGACAAAAAACGAGGTTATAAAAGAAGACCCTATATTTGCAGTATCTGTAGATGACCTTAAAAATGAAAGGATAGTATATTACATTAACAAATCAATAGACCTCAAGAAAATAGAGGATACTGAAACAATTATTTTCAAAGAGTTTGCAATAAACACCAAAATAACAGGGTTTTTCATTTTAGACTTAGAAAACACCAGCCTAATCTATTATATTCTTCTCATATTCTTAGTTATAGTAGTAGCTTATCTTGTCTGGTTTTATCTTAGAAAAAGAAAGATAGCACAATGGAAAAAAGAAGAAAACGTGATAAGGATCTTTGCATACATAAAAGAAGCTAATCGCGCTCTCGAGAAAAAGGATGTTATAGTTGCAAAAGAAAACTATCATAAGATACAGGAAGTTTATCCTTTAATTCCCGAGGGATGCAGAAGATATCTTCTGAAAAAGATAAAGTACATCAGGATGGAGATAGACAAAAAAGAAATCCTTGCATTAGTTAAAGAATTTGAAGCAGCTAAAGCAGAAAAAAGAAAAGAAGATGCAGATTTTCTTTATAAGAAAATACAGCCCATTTATAAAAGGCTTCCAAAAAAATATAGAGAGAAAGTCCATGAGAAGCTAGTGATATAATCTGGAGCATAATTAAGCTTTTAAATAGTCAATTCCCAGAATTCTTATGATTTTATTGTTAGCTCTATCAATCGCCCTCGCCCTTGGCATTTTAGCCGGCTGTATTACAGGCATGCTTCCAGGAGTTCATATAAACTTAGTTGCTGCGCTTCTTTTTGGAATATCTTCCCTACTGCTTCTTCATTTCCATCCTCTTGCTCTTGTTATTTTTATTGTTGCAATGTCCATGACCCATACTTTCATAGATTTTATCCCCTCAATTTTTCTTGGCGCTCCAGACGATGACTCTGTTCTCTCAGTTCTGCCAGGGCACGAAATGCTGATTAAAGGAAAAGGCTACGAGGCAGTAATTTTAACCTTATACGGAAGCATAGCAGCAATCTTTATGGTGTTAATCCTAACTCCTGTTTTCATCCTTTTCCTGCCAGAAGTCTACGATTCCTTAAAATTAATCATGCCATTCATTCTTATACTCGCTTCTTTTTTCCTTTTTTACTTTGATAAAAAAGCAAGGGTCTGGTCAATAATAATTTTCTTCTTATCCGGAATATTGGGGATTGCTTCTTTTAATCTAAGTCTTAAAGAACCTCTTCTCCCGCTTCTTTCTGGCTTGTTTGGCTCGTCCTCTCTTATAACTTCAATAATGAAAAAACAAGAGATACCCAAACAGAAGCTTACAAAACTAAAGAACATAAAAATAAAGAAAAAATCTATCGCACAAGTGTTCGTTGCCTCTTTTATTGCTTCTCCTCTCTGCTCTTTTCTTCCAGGAATGGGCTCTGGGCAGGCAGCAGTTATAGGCAGTGAAGTAACAGGGGACTTAAATAAAAAAGAATTTCTTATTCTGCTAGGCGCAGTTAATACTTTAGTGATGGGTTTATCTTTCGTGACTCTCTACAGCATACAAAAAGCAAGAACAGGCACAGCAGTATTTGCAGGCAAGATTATCCCCGACCTAACAGCCAATAACCTATACTTTATTTTAGGGGCAATTTTACTTTCAGGAATAGCTGCTTTTTTCCTAACCATCTTTCTTGCAAAATTCTCAATCAAGATAATCTCAAAAATAAGCTATCCTAAACTCTCCTTAATAATCCTTCTATTTGTATCGGCAGTAGTCCTCTACTTCAGCGGATTTCTTGGTTTTCTTGTATATGTTATATCGACTTTCTTGGGATTGACCTGCATTTTTCTTAGTATACGAAGAACTCATCTAATGGGCTGTTTGCTTCTGCCGACAATTTTATACTACCTGCTGTAATAAAGACTTCTAAACCCTACCTTTAAAATAAAGTTCGCTTAGCTCAAACTGATAGCTCAATTGTCTCGGTGCTCGCCAATCTCGCAAGCATATTTTCAAAATGCAATTCCAATTATAGATTAGAGATAAAACCGGGCAGGCGCGAGTATTTTCAATTAAGTAACCGGTATACGGATAGAGATTGAAAATGCAAGGAAGGTTTTAGAAGAGATTCTAAACTTTATAAATAAAGATAGAAAAATCCAGTTTTAAGCTACGCCTCTGTTTCCATATTCTTGGCTATTTCAGGTATCTTATCAATAATAAATCTCAAAACTTCTTTGTCTTTTGCTCTTCTGTGCCTCTCTCTAAAATGAAAAACCGCAGAAGCTGCTGCAACTGCAACTAATCCTGCCCTGCTAGGCTCTCCCCCTCCTGCCATCGCATGCTCTATTACCTCTTCTATTGTGGCGAGAGGATTTTTATTCTGGAACTTAATTGCCCTGTCTGCAGCAGCAACAATTGCTAAGCCTATATCTTTTTCCATTTTATCTATTAATGGTGCCAATTTTTAAATATTATTATTTGCATCCGCCAGTGCATCCATCCCAGCACTCCAGACATAATTTTTCTCTTGGATATCCAATTGCTTTTTCAAGAATCTCAAAAGTGGCATAATTAAGACTGTCTAGTTTTAGCTTCTCCCTTATCTGCTCGAGAGGCATCCTTCTTGCAATGCAATCCTCGTCTTTTTTAGTGGATTTGCCGTATTTGCAGGCAGCCATCAAAGGAGGACAAGCAATCATGGCATGAACTTCTTTAGCTCCAAGCTGTTTTAATCTTTCAACCTTATTCAATGTTTGAGTGCCCCTTACAATGCTGTCATCAACCAAAATTATTCTCTTTCCCTCGATTATTTGTTTGATAGTTATTAGTTTTGTTCTAGCTTCTTCGTCTCTGGTTGTCTGCTCCTGGGGGGTATAGCTCCTGTCAGAATAATCATATCTTATAAATACCTCCTCATAAGGGATTCCAGAAGCTTTAGCATATCCTAAAGCGTGCCACCTTCCAGAATTGGGAACTGGCGAAACCAGGTCTGCGTTAACGGGATACTTCTCTGCCAAAAGTCTGCCAATTTCCATCCTAACTTCTGCGACATTCTTTCCATCTATAACCGAAGCAGGGTGAGAGGTATAAACCCATTCAAAAGTCCCATATTTTATTGGCTTTAAGTCTAATTTAGCTAGGCTTTTTATTCCTTCTGGACTTAGAAAAACAATTTCTCCTGGCTCAACGTCTCTCACAATTTCAATTCCAGTATTTACAAAAGAATTGCTCTCAGAAGAAACTGCATACCCTCCCTGTTTTTGGCCTAATATTAAAGGCTTCCTCCCCCAACCACGAGCCGCATAAATTCCGTTCTTTGTCAACGCAACAATCGCAAAATCTCCTTTCATCATACTCACAAGTTTCTTAATCCCCGAAACAAAATCCTCCTCCCTTGCAACTAGTTTAGAGATTAAAACCGTATCAGAAACCTCCTCAGGGGACTTGTATCCAGAAAAACTTGCTCCTTCGCTCAAGAGCTGCTCTTTTAACTCTGAATAATTAATTATATTCCCGTCAAAAGCAAGGATTATTGCTCCAGACCTAGATAGTTCAGAAACAGGCTGCCTCTCGCTGGAAACACTCCCAATTCCTATTACCCCCTTCATTTCCTTTAGAGCCTCTTTTGGAAACTGCTGTCTTAAAAGGCCTTTGTGAGTATAACACTCCAAAGCCTTAGCATCATTAAAAGCAAGCCCGCAATAGTCCTGGGCCCTATGCTGCAAATAAAAAGTGCCTAAAAATAAATCTCTGATACAATCTTTATCAGAAACAACACCAAAAATTCCGCTCATCTTTTTTCCTCTTTATAATACACCAAAAAATAGCCCCTTTTTAAACAATGCTATATTGCAAAACATATACTAAAACCACTTTCCAAGCCCTTCTTGTTTTTCAGTCTCTCTCCCAAAAATGCTTTCAATGTATTTTTTTGTTAGCTCTAAATTCTGCTTTACATAAGGGGGAACATCAAAATTAGTGGCAAGGCTCAAAGCCGGCTCCAGGTATTTGATTATTCCTCCTTCTGAAATTGTGAATATTATCTTCCCGCCACATTTTGAGCACTTCCCAGCCAAAGGCGGCCTTCTAAATTTCTCGTTGCACTTGACGCATCTGAATACTTGCTGGCTGAATTTCCTTAAGTTTCCTTTTATGTCTCTAATAAAATGCCTGTCAATAACTAATCTTGCAACATCTCCCGTGTCTACTGCTCTTAGTTTTCCAACCAGCCTCATCTGCTTTTCTACTTTTTCCTGCATAGTGGGTATTGTTTTATAAGAAGAATTTATTGTGCCTAAGTTAAAATCCGAGCAGTCATGGGTGAATTTAATATTTACAAAAGGGTCTTCTCCATTTTTTAATCTGGTCTTTACAGTCTCTATTTTAAACTCTGAAGAATGTTTTCTTTGCTCTGCCAATTCATATAGCTCAAGAGGATAATCTCCAACTTCAAAATCAAGAATCTGGTCATCTACCTCTCCAGCATTAATCTTGGAGTTTAAAACAAGGGGAGCATCTTGCGTCCCGCCTCTATGAGCAGGAAGGAATTTCCTTGAAAAATTTATAAGAACATCCAGCAGCAACATACATGCCACTTCATCTCCATCGCACTGCGCAGACAGTATTGAATTTGCTATGACTAAATGATTTTTTGTGGCAACATTCAGGCAATAACTTTCCCTCTTTCCAAGAGTGATTATAGAAACAATAGGATCGTAAACAAAATCTCGGTCTCTCTCTATCTTCATCCCTTTCCCAACCCTCTTTAAATGATCTCTTAGAATCTTATTTTTCCTTTGCGATAAAAAACCAATTTTTCCAAAATCTCTTACGAAATCAGAACCTATAATAAGCTTTGTAATCTTGAATGTAGGGATTTTTCTTTTCTTTTTTATATAAAAATCTCTAACTTTTGGCCCTGGCTCTTTTTCGTATTCGTACTTCTTAGAAAAAATGCCGAATCTTGAAAGGCAAAATTCTAAATCATACAAAAGACCCTCGCTAATAGTATCGCAGGTCACCCTTCTATCTTTTAAGCTTACGCTGCCATCGCCTTCAAAGTATCCCCTCAACAAACAGGCTAACTTGTCCAAATTTAAGTCTAAGAATAAAGGAGGGATTCGTTTGTCCCGTGCACAGCTTCCAGCTCTTAAGATTTGAGTGAAGAATAAATAAAATACCTTAGAAGAAAAAGTGACCCTGTCCTTTTTTCTTTCTGAAGGAATCAAGCCAAAAGAACTCTTGATAGTTTTAGCAATAAACTCCCTCAAATTACGGTCTTCTGAAGCGATATACACTTGGTTTAATCCCTTGGTGCCACCAATGCTTCTAGAGTAACCTTCAGCAATGTATAGTCCGATGACTTCAAGAAGATTGTCTGTTAGCTCTATTAGGATGGGTAGCTCAACAGAGTCTCTCTTAGCAGCTAATCTCCCCGACTTGTAAATGTCCTTCTTTAAATTTTCTTCTAACCTTAAAATAAAATTTAGGGGGTAGCTGTCCCTTATGTTAAAATTTTGAAATTGTCTTTTAGTTATGGATGTATCCTTAAGTATTTTTTCTAGCTTGCTCTTTTCTACTTTTAAGAGAGTTTTCTTAACTCCCCTTACCATTAGGTTTTCATCTTTCAAAAGTTCCAATAGGTTAATCTCCTTCAAATCTTTTGGTTTTATTTTAATCTTAAATGGGGCGGGCAGTTTATCTCCAATTTTTAGCTCAGATGCCATTTTAATTTTTCCGTCAATAAGAAATTTATGGCTTTCTGTAACCTGGATTTTCTTTCCGAGCTTTGTCTTAATCTCCAGCAAAGGCATTTTCGTGTGTTTTGTGAAATTATTTATCTTTACAGGGATTAAATCTTTTTCAAATCCTATGGTCTCAAAACCCTCCACTGTTTTTTCTTTTGTCCCGCACCCATCTACTATTTTGACAGGATTCATCTCTTCAACAAGTTCTCCTATTTTACTTATTTCCCACCCTCCGTTCTTCTTTATGGGGATAAAAGTGTTATAATCGAAGCAATCTCTTCTTACTGCCGCATGCATGTAAGGGCTGGCCATTAATCCCTGAACCTTCGAAAATCCGATAATCCTGGCTATTACTCCTGCGCAATTATGAGGAGCCATGCAAACAGCCATGTGCCCTACCAGCTCTTCCCGGTTCTTAATGTTATAAAAAGGCTTTAATTTATAAAATCTAACTAGGAGGTCGTCTAAAAACTGGGCTACGTTAATAAAAACATCATCTGCTTTCTCGTCTTTTGACTCCGGGCAGCAAGGAAGAATTATATCATGAGGCATTAATTCTAAAATTTGCTCTTCACTCTCCAGCTCTTTTCCATAAGTATCTTTTTTATAACCCAGCTCCTTAAGTTTCTCTACGCTGACTGAAACCTCTTTTGGCTTGAAATGCGTAACAGGAAGCTCTGTAACATCGTATCTTACAGTTCCGTCTTTATTCACGCATAGATGGTGTTTGGCTCTTAAAACTCCCTTGGCTAAATGCTCGGGTGTATGGTCCGAGGAACTAGTTCCTCTCACTCCTTTAATCATCGGAGGAATTGCGCTTCTTTCTAATTCCAGCCTTTTAACAGCAGAATCAAAAAAATGCTTTATGTCAATTCTTCTGGTGCTGAATGCCTGTCCTTTGCCATGCTGCGGGCATTTTTCCTTGACAAATTTCTGCTGGCATTCTGGGCAGAAATTTAGCTTTTCTGTCTGCTCCCCGCAAATCTCGCATATATAATAGATAGTTTCCTGCTGGCACTTCTTGCAATAGTATATTGGGAAGTCTCCTTTTACGCTTCCTGTACTGTAAGCCTCTAAAAGACTCCTCATCCTCCCTCCTTCTTGCCCTACTGGAAAAAGCCCATTGGGACTCCCAATAAGTTTTCTTAATTTTGCTTTTTCTGGTCTCCCCATCCTAGCTCCGACAAAATCTCCTGCCTTGTCTTTAATTTTGTACTTGCAAAGGCTTCCAACTACCTCGAGGACTTTTCCTTCCTTTATACACAATCCAGGTGATTGCGCTACATTTTTTGCTGGTTGTGTAGGCAGAGAATCTCCTGCAGAAGGGGGCGCATTTAAGGAGATTGTCTGTATTTTTTTAGATATCTCATCTACCTCCCTTCCCAAATCTGCTGATTTCATCCCCAGATTCAAAAGAAGAGCCTTGCTGTCCTCTTCGCTTAAAACAACATTTTCTGTAGCTACCTCTTGCTCTACCCCTAAAAGTTCAAGCGCTCTCTTGCCTTTGGCAAACCTTTCTCTTTCAGTTTTATTATAAGGAAACAATAACTTGCCTTCTCTTACTATCGAATGACCCAGCCAATCTAAAAGAGCTAAAAAAAGAGAGTAGTCTATCTGACTCCAGAAATAAATAAATTTTGGATGCAGAGGGATATTATATTTTTCAGAAAGTTCAACAGCCCTATCAAAATTTATCTTTTCATCGATTTTTTCAGTATATCCCGCTTTTTTTAATTCCAGCCCCCACCACTCTTCAACATATCCTGGTTTCAAGAGTTCAGAATTTCTATTTATCACATCTCCGATTGGAAATAAAATATCTCCTAGATAAATAATTTCTTCAGTTTCATTGTACCATTTCTTAGCCTCTTCAAAAGTAGCTGGTTTTTTTACGCTCCCATCTTTAAGCTTAATAATCGGGCCGTCTATACTATCGCAGCTGGTGACAACACACCCTTTAGTGGGCTTCTCCAATTTTAACTGGGCTCCTGTAGACAAAAAAGAATCAGTTATAGCCATTATCGAAGGATGGATTGAAGTGGCAGAAAATCCATTTACCCGGCTTCTTCCATACCTAAATCTAAAGGCACCAGAAGCAGAAGGATGCCCGAAAACCGGTCTTCCTGCAACAATATCCTTGATATAAGTAGCAACAACATTTCCCTTGCCAGTCTCTCTCTTCTTATGAATTTCAATGTACTCCTGCAAAAAGTCCCACCCACTCATTTTCAGCCCGTTTTTCTTGGCATTATTATAAAGCCTAAAGCCCTTAGCTGCTTTTTGCGCCAACCCTTCTGAGAAAATAAGGCACATCCCCCCGCGAATAAAATTAGTATCTACCCTGGGCAAATCCTTGAAATTAGAAACTTCTTTCTTTTCAGTAGGGTCGCCTGCAATTTGTATGGGCATATTTTTAGCTAGAAACTCCATTTCTTCCTCTGTGGGGAGGTACTGCAAGTTGTTCGCCCTCTCATGATAGTCTATATTCTCTGTTATATACCTCTTAACCTCTTCTTCAGAGGGGTCATATTTTGCAAATCCAAAAATCTCTCTTAAATAATCAATAACCATTAGTACCATGCAACTGGCTGTTGTCCCTGCGCTTCTAATCGGCCCTGAAAAATAGGCTATAAAATAATCTTCCCCTTTGTTTGTTTTGCCAAGTTTTAACTCTGTAAATCCTTCTATAGGGCTGCTTACAACTGCTAGAGTTATGTACGCAAATGCTACTCTTATTCCTGCATCAATCGCCTGCAATAGCGACTCAAATTTGCAGAATTTTTCTCTTGCTATCTCTTCTGCAATTTTAAAATAAACAGTTGAGTCGAGCTTGCCGTACTCCTTTTCCAATTCTAGTATTCTTTTGACAATCCTTTCATCATCTATCTGCGGATACAAAGTTGCAATTAATTTTACAGCCTTTTCTGCCATGCTCATGGCTAAAGGCACCTCTACCTTGCTTAAGGGATCTAATCCTTGCGCTCTTGCTTGCTGGGCGATGCTATAACAAACCCCTACTTTATCCTGCAAGTCCTTAAAATATTGTTCGGTGCTCATTTCTGCCTCATTTTAAAAGCAGCATAGCTGCCTCGTATTTTGGTTTGATTATATCTTTCGCTTCCTTGGAGAGCTTCTTATAAGAATTTATGTATTTCTCACGGATAAACTGGGTTATTTCGCCTTGGTCCTTATCTTTTTGTATTAAAAAATTAACTTTAAACAACCCTCCGATTGTATCAAAATGAGCCATAGCATCTGCGTCTGCTATTATCTGTTCTTCAACACTCTCTCTCAAACTATTTTCGCTCCCACGATGGTTAACAATGCACTTTTTTACTTTCTCTATTCTCTCTATAGGATACCCCATTTCTCCAAGCGTCTCTCCGGCAACTTTCGCTCCAGTTACATGGTGATTTTCTCTGCCAAATTTAACTAAACCAATATCATGAAGCCAAGAAGCCAGCTCAACAATTTCCAAATCTGCTCCGAGTTTTTTTGCCATCTCTTTTGCATATTTATTGACTTGGACTATATGAAAAGTATAGACTTCATAAGTATACTCGTTGTATGGCTTCTTGCATTCCTCTTCCACAAATTTTCTTACTTCTTCAACAATATTTTTTTTCATTTTCCCCACTCTCCTATTTTTTCTCCTTTTAGATGCTTATCCCCCATTTTTTTAATCTCCTCTGGTTTAATGCCCGAAATTCTGAGGCATTTTGGGTCATAAGAAAATTGCTTTTGTTTTTTGCAATTTTCTGTGCAGAAAATTCCTTCGAGGAATTTTCATGCATCCTAAAAACGAGCGCTTTGCGCATCGTTTTTTTGATTATGAAAAATCCAGTATTTTTATGTCCCTTGTCTTTAAATTAAGCATATGGACCTTACACGGGTCAGGAATATTTCCCACTTTCTCCTCAAAAGCAGTCTGGCTCTGCCAGCAGGAATTAGATATCATAAGTATGTTATTGTAAGAATCTATATCTGGGCGGTGTAAATCCCCCGTAGTAATTATATCTGGAATTCTCCTTATAAGCAGAGGGTCTTTTTCTCCAGGAATATAAATGACAGAAGAGTGGGAAGGGGCTAGATGCCTTCTTTTCAAGAGCTCTTTTATAACTAGCGTAGGTTTTTTGTGCGCGTTAATAACTCTTAAAGAGTCTATGTCATTTATAACTCCATTAAAGCTTGCCCCATGATACATCAGAATATCAAACCCTTCCACGAGAGAGACATAACAAGGATTGGTTACAAGAGTTAAGTTCTTTAGTTTATAGAGCTCGCCACCATAATCTTCTCCAATTGCTGGCTGAGGCTCCGCTACTCTTACTGCATCGTGCTGCCCTGGGCACATGATTATCCTTATATCCTTTCTTATCTTGCCCAATAACTCCGCCAGTCTATCGTACTGCTTTTTCATATCAGTTATCGAAAGAAAAGCTTCCTGCCCAGGATAAATTCCGACCCCATCTACATTATCTCCTACAATAAACAGATACTTTATTTTTTTTATCGCGTCGTTTGGATTTATCTCCCCGTTAACCCAATCTATAAATCTCAAAAAATTAGTTTCTAAAAACTTATCGCTCCCTACATGGATGTCCGAAGTAAATAAAGCATAAACTTCACTGTCTGACTTCTTTTTTTCAAAGATAGCTGCGTCAGGATAAACTATATCGTTGACGAACAGCATTTCCCTGCTCCCAGTGCACTTCAATCCAATAACTTCATCCATTATTACTCCCTGGGCTTTTTCATACAGTTCCTTTTTATTTTGGTTTATAAGGGCATAACTCCTGCCAGTTAAATCCTCCACATCCAACAAAATATTTTTATTTTTAGTTAATCTCTTTCCTGAAACAATAACTATGACTGAGAGATTTTGTCTCTGACCATTGATTCTATCAATAGAGGTCAAGTTTTGCAGCTCGGATCTCTCCTGCAAAATCTGCTTAATTTCCATATATCTGTTTCTAAAATGTTTTACAAAATCATCGACTTCTATTTTTCTTGCAGGAACAATACTGGGGGAGATAATTCTTAAACTAGTTGAATCTTCAGACTTTCTTTCTTGAACATACTTCTCTTTTTTTATTTCTATGTTCAAACTCAGGTTAACAAAATATCTTTCAACTAATTGTTTTTTTTCATCTTCTAAAGATAAAAAAAGGTCCTGGATTTGTCCTATATTTTTATCAATCAAGGACTTAGTAATTACTCTCTCGTTAGAAACGGTTCTTATTTTGTCTAAAATCTGGTTGGCAACGCCCTCGTCGCTCAACTCGCTGAAAAATTTTAGCATCTCATTGTCTAAAAGAAATCCCCTCTCAATGAAAAATTTTAAATGTTCTGATTGCATTTTCCTATAATTACGATTTACCTTATTTTTGGCGATTCGGTTAGCTACAAAGACAGCGCCTCAATTAAAGCGGTTTTTGCCTGCTGCTCAATTTCTTTTGGTATTTCAGACCTTATTTCCCTTGTCTTGCCATAAGTTCCCCTAGACACATTTTTGGCATTAATTAACCCCTGCATGTCATACTCGCTTATTATGCTGCTTACTCTTCTCTGTGTTAAAACCTCTGTGCGTGTTTTTTTGCACAAATCCTGGTACGTTCTATAAACATCGCCTGTAAAAACTTTATCGCTTTTTTCAAGAAGCTCCATCATAGCAAGCAAAGTCAGCTGAAATTGTTTTGGCTCTGATTCGATAACATCTAAAATTTTGTCTCTTTCTATCTTGCTGTTGGCCGAGTCTATATGCTTTAAATCTATTTTTTTACTCCCCTCTCTTTCAGCTATTTCCCCGGCAACTCGCAGTAAGTCCAGCGCTCTTCTCGCATCTCCATGCTCTCTTGCAGCAAACGCGGCACACTTTTCTATAACTCCATCCCCCACTACGTCTGCATGAAACGCGCTTTCTGATCTTTCCCTTAAAATATCCTGAAGCTGCAAGGCATTATAAGACTGAAAAACAATTTCTTCTTCTGACAAAGAACTTCTAACTCTAGGATCCAGGTTATCCAAAAACCTTAAGTCATTACTGATGCCCACTAAGCATATCTGCGCATTTCTTAATTCAGTGTTTAGTCTTGTTAAGTTATAAAGGAAGTTATTCGACTCTGCTATCTTTTTTACAACCTGATCAACCTCGTCTAAAACTAAAATCAATAATTGTTTTTCTTTGTCAATTATCTCGATAAATTGGTTATAAACTGCATCAGTAGGAAGGCCAGTGGCTGGAACCTTGCCCCCCAGCTTTTTGATAAATTCAGCCAAAATTCTATATTCAGTATCAGAAACTTTTCTAAGCTTGCAGTTTAGATACTCTATTTTTAAGCTCACGCCGCTGTTCTTTACTCTCTTCAACAACTCTTCTTTGACATACTGCACTGATAAAGTTTTGCCGCATCCGGTCTTGCCATAAACAAACAGGTTGCTAGGTCTTTCTCCTTTTAGTGCGGGCGCAAGAATAGCTGCTACTTGCTCTATTTCCTTGTCTCTGTGAGGTATTGTTTGAGGAGTATAATTCGATTGGAGCATATATTTATCTTTAAAAATCTCGTTTTTAGTTGCAGAATCAAAAATTTTGTCCAGTTTAACTACCATCTTTTTGCCACCTCTGTTCTTAAAACAAAGTTTTTAGAGTACTCCTTTTTATAAACTTTTTTGTTCTCAACTATATACACTTGACTCGTATATTTCCTATTTTCCATTATACCCCTGACACGTATATTTCCTGTGCAAACCAAAAAACAAAAATTGTAATGTCATCGAATTACCACATAGTAGCTGCTTAAAAACAAGCGTAATCACCTAAAAATTATAACACCTTCATTTCCTATGCGTTTTTATATCTATTGTAGAATATATTTTTTATAACCATTCTTATATTATATATATTATATTATTATAACATATAATATATATAATATAATATACAAAACTTTATAAATAAAAAATCAAAAAAATAAAGTCAACTTTTCCTTTATAAATCTTTCCATAAGAAACAGTGGGGTGGGAGGTAATTCCCTCTTTTTACCCAAAGAACAAGGCTCAAGCAGGAAACAAACCATGTTTTTCAGTTATAGAAAAGTTTATAAATTATTCACAATTTTGTTAGTAATGGCGATTGACAAAAAACCACTTAAGGATATAATCGGAAAATTAGTTGTAACAAAAGAGGGCAAGAGACTTGGCCTTGTTAAAGATATAACTTTTGAAACAAGGACTGGAGAATTGATTCAAATAGCCCTTAAAGACCCTACAGCCTATACGAGAAACTTGAATTTAGAAAAAACAAAGCAAGGAGAGGTTCTTATCCCCTATTCAGCAATCGTAGCTATTGGAGATTTTGTTGTTGTAAGCGAAGAAGATTTAGTATAAATACAGCAATCTATAAACTAATTCCTGTATAATTAACTGTTAAAATGAGAATAATCGGTTTTAATTTTAAAAAAATTAGCGCAGAGAGAAAAAGCGATCTTAAGGGGAAGTTGCAGATAAAAACCCACATGGACATAGAAAAGCTCGAAAAGGAGGAGTTGGACATAGCAGGAGAGATTTTAAGATTCTCTTTTGTTTATGCAATAAACTACGATCCGGACCATGCAGTAATCGCATTTGAAGGTAACGTTCTAATAAAGCCCGATAAGGATTATGACGTAAAGAAGCTGCTTAAAGAATGGAAAAAGAAGAAGCTTCCAGAAGAAGTGCGTTTGCTTGTTTTTAATTTTGTCATGACCAAGTGCAATTTAAGGGCATTACAGCTAGAAGACGAGTTTTCTCTTCCCTCGCATATTCCTCTTCCAAGAATCTCCAAAGAGCAAGCAGGAAATGCAAGCTATACTGGCTAAAAGCATTCTTTATGAAACATATTTTCAATCGCAATAATAATTAAAAATAGTTGCGCGTGCTAAACCCCATGCCAGAAAGCGAATATTCATCAGAATTATGTTGTTATATAGGACAAACCGAGTTAGCTGCTTTTCAGATGCCAGATGGCTTCAAGCGTTATACTTGCTTTTGTGAGGCTCTAAGACTATTGCTCGATGATCTATCTCCCGAAGAAAAGGGCTTGGCAAGAAGGCTTCTCGAGGCTCGAGCAAGAGAGACACGACCTTCAAATATTGGGGGAGCATCAGGCGATGCCTCAGACGGAGATTAGTACGCCCAATTCTCAAAACCCCAAAATTCTATAATTTTATTAACCCCTTTTTCTAGATTAGTTCATGCCCAGATGCGACAATGGTTACTCGAGCGGTCATGTAATTATTTTTAGCATACTCGATCATATTCTAAAAATTTATAAAGAAGAGAGACCTTTTCTGTTATGGATTTTTCAAATTTAGGTAGTATAAGAGCAAAAGCCCGTTGGGAAAAGCGCAATAAACCCCTGATTAACTATATAAAAAATAATCACCAACAACTATCTAAAGAAAAAGCGCGCCTTATAGGATTTATTATGGGAGATGGCAGTATAACCAGCTTGGGAAAGCCATTATCACTTCAGAATCATGTAGTCTCTTTCTACCCTGACGACAAAGTAATGTTAGATTTGTTTTTAAGTGATTTCGAAAAACTCTATCTAAAGAAACCAACAGTAAAATTTCTGGGAACCTACTATAGCGCCAGAGTAAATTCTAAGTCTGCATGTGACGATCTGCGCTCTTTTGGAGACTTTTCTTCATTAAACTGGAAATTTCCAGAGAAGTTACACTCTAGAGAAGAAAAAATTGAGTGGTTAAAGGCTTTATTTGATTGCGAAGCTTATGTTAGCCACCAAGATATAAGGATGCAGTCAGTAAGCAAGAAGGGGATAGAATCCGTACAAAGGCTATTAAACGAATTTAAAATAAATTCTAAAATTTATGTTTATAATAGGAAAAATAAGAATTGGAATACTAACTATATTCTTTCAATTCCTAGAAGAAGCATTCAAGACTACAAAAGAACAATAGGATTTAATAATTCTAAAAAACAAGCTAAATTAGATAATCTGCCGGCATGCCAGAATGGTTAATGGGCACGTCTCGAAAACGTGTGTCCTTCGGGACTTCTAGGTTCGAATCCTAGTGCCGGCGTTTTTTTCAAGATAACCACGTCCTTCGGGACTTCCAGGTCCGAATCCTGGTCTGGGCGTTTGCTCTTTGATAGCAAAGTTGGTCTCGATAAGATTATAAGGGGGAGTTTATTTGATAATTTATGTACGAAATAGAGCTTAGAGGCAAAATAAACGACTTTGAAAAAACATTTTCTTTTTTTAAAAAAAACGCGAAATTTTTAGAGGAAAAAAATAGATTTTCATTAATTTATTTTCCAAAAGATACCCTTAATTTAAGGGAAATGGAAGACGACCCAAGAGATTTAAGGCTGAGGGTCACTAATAAAAAAGCTGAATTAATAATTAAATACGGTCAGTGGGGTGTGAAAGATAGCAGGAGAGAGATATCTATCCCAATTGAATTAAGTAAATTTGATGACTTAGCCGAACTTTTGCATTATTTGGGTTGGAGTTTTGGGAGCATGCTAGCTACAAAAACTTATGTTTTTGTGTATAAAGGAATCGAGTTTGCGCTCGTTAAGAATAAATTTGTAAACTATTTTGAAGCTGAAAAAGTAATAGCTAAAAAAGAGAAATCAGAGGAGGTCATGGCGGAAATTGAAGAGTTATGTAAGTCTCTCGGGTTAACTGTTTTCTCTAAGGAAGAATATTACAAAGCGATGGACAAGATAAACCGCGCACCAGGCAACACTTTTGATTTTAGAAAACAAAACTTCGCAGATATTAAAAAAAGTTACCTAGAATTCTTTTAAATATTTAATAAACTTTTACACAATCTCTTTCACTTTCCCAAACTTATAAACTTCATCGCCAACAACATAAACTTCAAAGTTCCTGAGCTCTTTTTCAGGAATAAACATCCTGTTATCTTCAAGGTTGGCTACTTCGCTTCCTTCTATAAATGGAAAAAAACTAGGCAATATAACAACCTTTTTATTTTTCCACTCCCCAACCATAAAACATTTGTATTTTTCTTTTTTATATTTATCAGAAAGCACGACAGCAGGATGCCTATGCCCCAAAACCAGCATTTTTATTTTTTCATCTAAGCATTCAGGAAAAAGTTTGTTTCCATGCATGAAGCAAATCTCTTCATTTATGTAGTAGTCCACTACACTCAGCTCTTTCCTATCGGCAATTGGTCCCAAAATAGTGTCATGGTTTCCTTTAACAAGCACAACTTTTTCAGCTTTTCTCTTGAAAACTTCCAAAATCTCCTTGACCTCTCTCCACTCTTGCTCAGAAATCTCTCCAAATTCGTGTTTCAAGTCCCCCAAAACAACAATTTCTTTTATCTTCTTTTCCTTTGCCTCAATTTCTTCAAAAACTTTACTCAAATCCTTTACAGTTTCCTCGAACTGCCTTCTTGGAACAAAAATTCCCTGTTCATTTAGTGACTCTTCCCATCCCAAATGTAAATCTCCCAAAACTAAAGTTTTCTTTTCAGGAAAATACAAAGTCTTGCCTATAAACTTAAAATTCTCTCCATGCATAACCTCTTTATAACTTAACAACTTTAAAAACAATTCTAAATATCATAATTTTCTAGAGAATGCTGCCCGTGCTCATGAACATTATTAAATAAGACACTTAAAGACTGGCCAGTAGCTGTTCTATAAATTGCCTCTCCAAACAATTTTATCAAACTCACAACCTCGATATTGTCAGCTTTTGGAGCAGTTAGCGTGTCAGAAACAAACACTTTATCAAAAATCTTGAATTTTTCAATGCCTTCTGTGAAAAGCCCGTGGGTTCCATATGCAAATATTCTTTTAGCCCCGTTTTCCTTTAACTTTTCAGCTGTTTTTATCATAGTGTTTCCAGTATCGATAATATCATCAACAATCAAGCAGTTTTTTCCAGCAACATCCCCGATTATCACTATTTTAGCTACCTCATTGTCTTTTTCTCGTGTTTTGTGTCCAAATGCAACTCCTGCTTCTATCCCTCTATCCTTAAGCTTTTTGACAAAATAATCTGCCCTTTTTCCTCCTCCTAAATCCGGAGAAACAATAATCAAATCCTTCAAAAAATCTAAGTGGTTTTTCTGAAGATAATTAATAAGACTCATTAAAGAATAGAGATTATCAAATGGTATTTTAAAATACTCTTGGATTTGAGGAGCATGCAAGTCAACCGTCATTCCTCTATCTGCATAAAGCGAAACGCTATCTGCCAAAGCTTTTGCATTAACACTTACTCTTGACTCGTCTTTTCTGTCTTGCCTAGCGAATCTCGTATAAGGCAAAACAATATTTATCTCTTCAGGAGAAGAAAAAGTTGTAGCTTCTAGCACAAAAATCAGCTCAGTAAACCATTCAGAAGGATTTTTATTTGAATCGTGTATAAGAAAACATCTCTTCCCTCTTATGTTCTCCGCTATTTTTATTTTAAATTCTCCATCTTTAAAGCTTTTTTTCTCCATGTCAATCAAGCTGACAGAAAAATCTTTGCTCTCTTTTCTCTTCAGATAGTCATAAATCCCCTTCGCAAAATCATATCCCTTGCTTTTAGAATCAACAATTAGGGCAACCTCTTCCATAAATTAACAGAAATCTGTGACTATTTAATCTTTATCACAATTGAGAATATAGTTTTATTCCCTTACTAAAAACTCTTTTATATCTTTGTAAGTTAAGGCGTAACCTTTCTCGCATGCTACTTTGCAAAACCCTCTAAGTTTTTCGACATCTTCTGCAGGTGCATCTTCCAGATATTCGAGTTCAAGACTTATTTTTGTAGTATTGCGCGCCTCATCTTTAGAAGCATCTCTTTCTTGCTCTACTGTCAATCTTCCACCAGGGATGCTGGGTATTTCTCCTATAAACTTATAGTTATATCTTTCAGGAAAAATATCCGGCAATCGCCTTGTATACCCATCTAATAATCTCTCTATCCTGCAAATATAGTTATCTCTTACAATCTCCCGAGTCTCTTTAAGTGTCAAACCCCTGCTAAATCTCTCTTTTCTTATTTTGCTTAGCGCCATACCTTTCCATAGCCCTTTTCCTTTTAAAGATTATTTCATTTGAGAATATACTTCTACTTTTTAGGGTATTCCGCTATCTGTCTGTTGGTTTGTCTGTCTGTTGGAGTTGTTTAAACAGCTTGAATTCCACTTATTTACTCTTTTTTAAGTAGAATTGCAATCACTGTTTGTTGTGCTTCGCATTGCAGCTAATGACCTGTCTCTGACTCTATCTGCTTCTTCTTGGCTCATTCTTTTCACGAGAGAACCGTTCTTTACCGATCTAAAACCAGTATTTTCTCTCCGGGGATTGTATAATGTTATTACATCCTCCGTTAAGTCCCCGCCATCAACATAAACTACCTGAAAAAGACCTGGAGGGTAATCCCACCCTTCAAAATCTGCTCTCTGTTCTAAATATCTTCCAAATTCGTCCATTAATAGCCTATTGTCTTCATTGTCCTGAACAACCATTTTAGTAGGCACTCCCGTTCTCAACTGAGTGCAGTAGCTTTCGAATGTCCTATCAAAGGTATTTCTAAGCCATAAAGAGGCCATTGGGTTTTCTTTTTGTGAACTTTCCATTTTGTTTTTCCTCCCTGTTTAAATTTACTTCATATTTTGTTACTTTTAGAAGTAGTAACATCTATTTAAATAAGAGTGTCTCTCTAGGGGGCCACTATAATAGAGTTTAAATAATCCTCTTTTCTTGTTATTATATGTTAGACCAGTTACAAGAAATCGGGCTTACTAAAGGAGAAATAAAAGTTTATGAAGCGCTTTTAGTTCTTGGGGAATCGACTAAAACCCCCATAGCAAAGAAATCAGGAGTGTCCCCGGGCAAGGTTTATGATGTTCTTGAAAGGTTAATACGTAAGGGCTTAGTGGCCGTCATTAAGAAAGAAAATACTATGCATTTTCATGCTGCCAACCCCCATCAAATAATGGAGTACTTACTTCAAAAGAAGAAAAAAGTTGCTCAAGAAGAAGAGATTGCTAAAAATATACTTCCTGAACTTATTCAATTATATAAATCAAAAATAGAAGAACCGGATACAGAATTCTATAAGGGATGGGGTGGATTAGAATCAGCGTATAACGAAATCCTTGAAACCCTTGAAAAAGGGGAGACAGATTACGTTTTAGGAGGGAGTAGCGGGAGCGATCCTCATAGAACCGAAGTCTTTTTTAGTAAATTCAATGAAAAGAGGGTACAAAAAGGCATAAGAATTAAGATGATCTACAATAGGCAAGATAAGAGACATCTTTTGAGCTATCTTGATAAAAAGAAAATGGTTGAATGGCTCAGGTTTATTGATCTTCAGACCCCTGCAGAAATCAATATGTTTAAAGATAGAGTCATAATAGTCATTCTTACTGTTGTTCCAATAGCAATAATTATTAGAAGTAAAGAAGCTTACACCTCTTTTTTGCAGTATTTTGAAGCTCTATGGAAAATTGCGAAGAGCAGGTAATTTGAGAATATAGTTTATCTTTCTCCAATCTCTTTTAAATGTTCTTTATGCATCCTCTTTAAGAACTCTATTTTATCTTCCATTTTCAATAAATCTGTGTATCCTTCTAAAACAATAGAAAGTGCAAATGGACTTGGAAGTTTAGTTGTTATTTGCTCTATTTTTACTTTTCCTTCTTTTATCCAGTCTAAAACCACTCTCGTATTGTTAATGTCCATTAAATCCTCTAAAACTTCTCTTCTTGCTTCTTTCAGTATAGGAAAATTATGGGAGATTCTTTTAACAGAAGCAAGTAAAAAATGGCTTCTCATCTGTTGTTTCCCAACTGTTTTCCTTACGCCCTTATAGTTTCTTAATATCATCAAAGCTCTTGTTGCGCAGTGCCTAAACCTTCTGTTTAAGACTTCTGTCTTGCTAACAGCCTCATCCAGTATTTCTTCCACATTTTTGCTGTCTAAAAATTTTAGGGCTCTGTCTATCTGCAATTTTTCCCCAGCTAAATAAAATCCATTGTCCCTTATTCCAACTTCTATGTCCCTGCCGCCAATTCGCCCCGCCAAAAAAGCCATAGCTCTTGATAAAGCATCATTTACTCTTCTTCCATAAAGAGAGTGAAATATAACATAGTTCTTTTCTCCACTATAATGTTCAATAACCAGTTTTTTTTCATGGGGGATCAAAGCATATCTAAATTGTTCGTAAAAATAATTGTAAATAGCTTCTGCCACTTCTTTCTCACAATAAAGATGCTCTTTAATGAACTCCTTGGTTTCCTTTGCGCTCTTGCTCTTTAATCTCTCTTCCACTAGTTTTCTAAACCTATTGATTTCATTTGCCGAATCAAAGCTTAACGGCAACATCTCAGAAAACCAGGAAGGAATTGTTGGGGGCCTTTTTACAGATGCATTGACATATACATTCATGCCTCTCGTATACATATACTGGTATTTATGCCCCCCTAAAACAAAAACATCTCCTTTTTTCATTCTTTCAAGAAATGCCTCATCTATTACCCCTATTTTCTGCCCTACACCTTCCCCTGCAGCAATTTGCACATTGATAAAGCTCTCCTCAGGTATTGTTCCAATATTAGTCATATAAATCATTCTTGCGAGCTTCCCTTTCTTCCCTATCTGCTTGGTTTCCTTGTCATACCATATTTTTGCATAAACATTTCTCGCTTCTAGCTCATATTCTCCTGAAAGATAGCTAAGAACATTAAGAAAATCTTCCCTGCTTAAACTTCTGTAGCAATAGCTTTTCCTTATAAGGGAAAACATCTCCTCTTCTTCCCACACTTTATAGATAGCCATCCCGTAAATCTGCTGGCTTAAAACATCCAGGCAGTTTTGAGGTATCTGAATTCTGTCAATTTTTCTTTCAAGCGCTTCTTTGGCTAAAACGCAGCATTCCACCAAATCATCCCGGTCCATTGCAATAAATCTTCCTTTAGCAACATCATGTAGCTTATGTCCTGCCCTTCCGATTCTCTGCAGCGCCCTAGCCACGCTTTTTGGCGAGCCAAGTAATATAACCAAATCAATATAACCTATATCTATGCCCAGCTCTAAGGAAGTGCTTGTCACAACTACCTTAAGTTTGCCTTCTCTTAACCTCTGTTCTATGTTAAATCTGTGCTCTTTGCTCAAAGAGGAGTGATGAGCTCCGATATCTTCTAAATATCTGCTAGGGAACATCTCCTTTAAATGGTGGACAACTCTCTCGGTTGCACTTCTTGTATTTGTGAATATGACTGTTGTTTTGTGCTCTTGAATCAGTTTATCCAACAGTTCATAAAGAGAAGAATGAAGAAACTGCCCTTCAACATCTATTAAATCGCTAACCGGCGTTATTACCTTTATATCTGTTTTTTTAATAAATTGGACATCTGAAATAAGGCAGTCTCTATTCTGTCCTACTAAAAAATTGGCAACTTCCTCTAATGGGGCAACTGTAGCAGACAGCCCGATTCTAACCGGCGTTATTTTGCTTATCTCCTCTAGCCTCTCTAAACTTAAACTTAAATAAACCCCCCTTTTGTTAGCAAGAGAGTGTATTTCATCTAGTATAACAAATTCCGTGCCCTTTAGCAATTCCACAAATTTTCTTGTAGTTAAAACAATTGCAAGAGTTTCAGGGGTTGTTATAAGTATATGGGGTGCTTTTTTAAGCATCTTGCTTCTCTCATTCGTAGTTGTGTCCCCTGTCCTTAACCCCACTCTTATGTTCAGTTTTTTGCCCCTGAGCTTTTCCATCTCTTTTAAAGGGGTATTTAAATTGACTTCTATATCTCTCGATAAGGCCTTCAGAGGGCTGACATAGACACAATAAACCTTATTTTCAAGCTCCCCTTTTTCTTCCAGGCTTATTAAATAGTCAAGAATAGAAGCAAAAGCGCATAAAGTTTTGCCCGATCCAGTTGGAGAGCTTACCAGTATATTTTTTCTGCTTTTTATAGGGATGATAGCATGTTTTTGAGACTCTGTAAATCCCTCAAACTTCTCTTTAAACCACTTTCCAACTAAAGGGGTTAGGGAATCTAGTATTTCTTTATCTGAATTAGGCTTATTTATATGCTCTATCATCTTTTCAAATCTCCCTTAATTTATTTTCTCAAGAACACTATTTAAAATATCGACTCCGGATAAGAGAATATTATCTATTAAATATTAACCTTTAAAAACCTATTCAATGTTGTTAAAATCTATATTTTCAAACATAACAATCTATAAAACCTTTTTCTGACAAAATGGTAAATGATTGACTCTTCACTACTCCAAAAACTGCATGAGGAAGGAGTCATTGATAAAAAGAATCTTTTTTGGTGGCAGCTGGGCTTTGAGGGCAGGCAGGTTTTAAGCGAAGAGCAATTCAGGCAAGGCTTAAGAGAAATGAGTTATTTTGCAAGAGATCCAAGGAAAAAAGATAGTGAACCTTTTGAAGCAAATCTTAGGGTATATGTTAAAGACAGCGTCCCAATTTTAATTAAAAATGTAGAAATCCGCGGAGTAGAAATGCCTTGCTTTATAACTTGCTGTCCAATGTCTCATGAACGTGGATGGAGAACCTTAGAAACATCAATTATCCTTGAATCCCCCCCCAGAATGGTTGGGCATTTATCATCAGCCGCATATAAGAGGGCTGGCTGTAGAATTAACAAAAGATTTTCTATTTTGGTACCCTTTTTATTTCGGCAAAATGCCTGAGATTTATACCGCTTCAGCAATCACCTTTGATAGACTAGATGCACGGATTATTACAGATCCAGTATATCCCTCTAATTTTTATGCAAATTTAATAAAAAGAGAGTGGCACAAAGGAAAAAGACCTCAACAAAAACCACATAGTTTTGATTATGCTTCAATAGGGCTGGATTTTGAGCAGGTCCCATATTTTGAATTTGATCCAACAAAACCGCACATAACAATTTATCCTTTACCTGTTTTTGAGGATGGCTCTTCTAACTTGATAAGGGCATTCACTAAAACCAATCCGCCTACGTCTCCTGAAGCTGCACGGAGATTAATAAGGGAGTATCCTTCTTTATTCAAAGTCAGAGCAAGATTAGATTTACCCGTCATTATAAGAAGTGCAGATAGCAAACAAGTCAATATTATGGGAGCAGGTTATCTAACAGAAGACTCTGCTTTTTATTGGCCATTCAGCCACCATCAATATTCCTTAGCAAAAACTGCCTTAAAAGAAAGATTGGGCCTTGAAGCTCAAGAATATGCTTAAAAAAATATATAAAGGCATGCCCAGTCTTTAAACTATGAAACTAAGCAAAGAAAAAAGGGATAAGATATCTGAGCAAATACTGGGTCTTTTATATACTTCTTTCCCTCGTTCTTTATTCACCGCAGAAATAGCAAAAGAATTAGCTACTTAATAGTTTAACCGAATATTTAAATAATTAGGGCTTATAGTTCTCGATGAATAAAGAGAATTTCAACTCAAAAGAGCGAGGAGAAAAAATTTCTAGAGCATTAAAAGAGTATTATCAGAACAACAAACATCCTTGTTTAGGAAAACATTTATCAGAGAGTGTCAAAAACAAATTATCAGAAGCCCATAAAGGAAAAAAGCTTTCTGAAGAGCATAAAAGAAAAATTCGTGAATCTTGTTTGAGGTGGAATAAAGAAGTTGGAATGCCTCCAGAAATAAGAAAAAGAATTGCAGAAAAACAAAGAGGAAGAAAGGTATCAGAAGAAACGAGAAGAAAGATATCTGAAGCAAATAGGGGGCATAAAGCTTGGAATAAGGGGCTTACAGAAGAAGACCCCCGAGTAAAAAAATATACCGAAAAGAGGACAGAAACGCAAAGAAGGCTATATAAAGAAGGCAAAATAAAACCCTGGCTTTTGGGAAAACACCGCACAGAAGAAACTAAGAGGAAACTTGCCGCAAGATTAAAAGGGAAAACTTACGAAGAGATAATGGGAAAAGAAAAAGCCCTGAAATGCAAGAAAAAACTTTCAGAGATAATGAAAAACAAGGTTCAAGGAAAAAACAATCCGATGTATGGGAAATTTGGAGAAAAAAATCCCCATTTCGGAAAACCAGCAAAGCATGGGGAGCATTCTTTCAGAAAAGACCTGGGGCATCACTGTCGCTCAAAATGGGAAGCAAACTATTGCAGATTCCTTTTATGGATAGGTAGAAAATATCAATATGAGCCTAAAACCTTTATTATAATCCTCCCCTCGGGAATCAAAGCAACTTACACCCCTGATTTTTTAATTGACGGAAATGAATGGCATGAACTTAAGGGATGGGAAAACCGTTCAGAATTAAAAAAATGGAAAATATTTCAAGAGCAATATCCCAACGAAAAATTTGTTTTTATAAGCAAAGATAAATATAAAAACCTCCAAAATTTGTACCAATATATTATTCCAAACTGGGAGTTTTAAAAATGGTGCGAATATCTGAAGAAAAAAAGAATAGAATAAAATCCAATATCCTGGCGCACCTTTATGGTTGTTTTCCTAAATCCCTATTTACAAGTGAAATCAGCAAATTAGAAGCAAGAGACGAAGAATTTACAAAAACCCTCCTTAAGGAATTATGGAAAAATAACCTGGTAGTAGCGATTAAAAAGAATTCTAAGGGAATAACTTTTAGCAGAAGGATAAAGTGGAGAATAAGCAATAAAGCCTATGAAGCTTATAAGGTGCATCAATAATCATATATTTTACAATAGATTAATGTTTAAATAAACTTCCTGCTTTTGTTTAATATGGATGAGATAAAGATAAAAGAGGCTTTCTGGAAGATAAAAGAAGAGATGTTTAGCTTGGGGAATGAATTGTCTGAAATAAGAAAAGAGGTGCAAGAAACCAATAAGTTAGTGAGACAGATGGATGAGGAGCTCGTTAAGCTTAAACTAGACTTTATGCTCTTCGATGCTGAAAAGCCCCTCAAAAATGTCACAGGCAAACAGTCAGACAGTCCAACAGATAAATTAGAAACTACGTCAAATCCTGCTACCCCAACACATAATCCAACACATGGACAGGAAATAGGGGGGTGGAATACCCCAAATTCGAATATCTGCATAGGAAATGAAGGGGTTCCAACAGACAGACAGACAAACAGTCAGACAGTCCAACAGACACATATTTTACCTGAAATACCTAATTTAGTAGCTACAAACCCCCCGCAAATCACAACAAATAACTTTGATGTAGTCACTAATAAAACAAACGAAAATCGTCAGGAAAAAAGCCTTGATTCTTCTCCAAAAAATACTCAAGAATTATTCAAGCCCATAAAGCAGCAGATTTTCGAAGCCTCTGAAATTTTCGAATCTCTCGACAATATAAAGAAAGAAATAAGGAGAAAGTTTAAGTCCATAACTAAGCAGGAAATGCTTGTTTTTTCAACAATTTACACCCTAGAAGAGCAGGACCCTGACCCAGATTATAAAAAAGTAGCCTCCAAGCTCAATTTAAGCGAATCTTCCATACGGGATTATGTTCAGAGGATAATCAAAAAAGGCATACCAATAGAGAAGGAAAAGCTGAACAATAAGAAAATAATCCTCCGTATATCTCCCCAGCTAAAGAAAATTGCAACTTTAGATACCATAATTAAGCTTAGAAGCCTTTAAACCTCAATAATTGCCCGAATAAGGCTTAAAATACATCATTTAAGTTCTTTCCACTTTTTTATCTATACCCTTTAATTTTTCTATACTTCTTCGGTGTAACGAAATTAGAAGGCGCTGCTAACTAGAATTTGCCTCTCGATTCCCTTGTATTTAGAGGTTTTAAAGCCTCTTTTGACTATTTTTTATGTTTTAGTTAATCTCTTCCTATCTTTAAACTTTATTTTTCAAATTCTCACTTTCTCACAATGAGCATTAATTTTCTCTCTTTCTTTTATCTCACTTTGTCTCTTTGCTTCTTTTTTCTTAATTCTGTTAGGTTTAGGCCCCACTCTCTCCTATTTTTGCTTCAATTTTTAAGGATCTCTAGTAGGCAGAACCCTCACTTTTACCTATTCTTGCCTTGTTTTTTGTTTTTATTCTCCCTTTCTCGCTATTCTTGCCACCCGATCGCCTACTTTATCTTCACTTTTTTGTGTTGTTTCCCTATTTTACACAAAAAAGGCTTGTTTTCCCCTGTTTTTTAACTCTCACTTTTACCGTTTTTTCATAAAAAAGGTTCGTATAACCTATAAAAGGTTCGGTTAACCCCCTATAAGTTATGAAAAGCTCTCACTTTTCGCCTTTTAGCTTAGTTTGTGTTTCCTTTAGTTGTTTTCTCACTTTTTGCTTAGTTCATGTTTTCTTCAGCTATTTTCTCTTTTTCTTCCCCTACCTCAAATACCCTGTTTTTGCCCTTTTTTTCACTTCTTTTAACCCTCACTTTTACCTTTTTTAGCATCATCCCTTTGACTCCATCAGGTATAAAATACCTTTTTTTGTTGTTTTTCCCTATAACTTCTTCCACCAACCCATCACTTTTTTGTTTTATGCTGTTTACCTGCCCTCTTATTGTTGCCCTTTCTTTTCCAAGCATCGCAGCAAGGTCATCATAGCTCAGTTTCATTTCTGAATTCAGCATAACCCACACAATCGCCCTTTCAGTCACAGACAAATTATCTAAAAAATTATCCAAAAAAGGTGTTTGAACAGCTGTTTGAACAGCTGTTTGAACAACTTCAACAGCTGTTTGTTTGTTAAACACTGTTTGCTGTTGTTTAAACAGCTTTTTGTTGCCGAGTATGTCTATCATATTTTTTAGGTTTTCAATGTCTGATCTAATCGAAGACAATTCATCATAAATCTCAGAAATCTCCTCATTCTGTTGTTCCCCTTTATCACTAAGGTGTTTAATCCAGGTAGAGGTGTTTGAAAAATCTCGCTTAACACTGTTGAAGCCTGTTTGAACAGCGTACTTTAATCTCTCAACATCTTCAACATCTGCTTTTTTCTTAAACCAACCAAACATGAAATACCTAGAAAAACCCTATTTAAATACTTTTCTATGCTTATCTCTTAAATTTCTTGTTTTTATCGTTTTTATTTTTGATTTTTTTGTAAACAAACACTCTTAAACAGTCATAAACAGCTGTTTAAAGCATAAACAACTTCTATTTTTTCCGACGATAAAACAAAAAACAGCTGTTTAAACTGGGTTTTCCACAAAATCCAACACATAATCCCACATATCTTAACAAAATTTTGATGGGGGTTGGAGGAGTCGCTAAAATTTTTACAGTTTTTCTAAAAAACTAAAAATTTCTGCAGTTTTCCTTGCTAAATTTTGCAATTTTTTTTCAAGTTTTTGAGGTGTTGTTAAATGGCCTCTCAACTTAGCATCTTTTTCAAAGCCTGCTAATAATGCAGTTCCAAAATTTTGTCTTTTTTAAAAACATCGAATTTTTTTGCAAAGTAAGTTTTTTCAATTTGCAAATTTTTTGCATCTCTTAATATTTTTTGCTTTTTTTATGTCAAAAACTACAAAAAAGCTCATCTTTTTTTCAATTTTATACAATTAAATGTTTTTGTCATTGTCAAAAACTTTGTATTAATATGTTGAGTTTTTGAACAACCCAAAAATGCATGCAAAAGAGCATTTTTGATGTGCTTAAAACCTAATATCCGCATAAATTTGCTAAAATTTTTAAAAAATGTAAAAAATAGCTCCAATTTTGTTAAAAATAATCTCAGAAACCTGAGAAATTTATTAAAATTTAAAAAGAAGAGTCTAAAAAACACATAAAAAAGCATTTTTGGCATCCACTTTTCGTTTTTCCTCTTTAATGGCTCCTGTTTTTTCGTGTTCTTTAATAAAAATTCTCCAAAATCTCTATTTCGCCTCGTTTTTTATACAAGATCATGTCAATTGACATTTAAATACCTAAATAAAACCTCTAGTCAAAGCTTAAAACTTTTAGCATGTCCAAAATGCTTGTGTAAGAAGGCATTTTGGAGCATGCTCAAGAACTAGCTTTGACACTCAAGAGTTCTTGACATGCTCAAAAATCCTAAAAACCAACAAAAACAGCAAAAAACCCGGAAAAGAATCCAAAAACCCTTAGAATATATATCCGAAAACAGAAATCCTTAAATATTTAAGAAATATTCCTTTTCATGGAGAGAAATATAGTTACTTTAGCTGACGATCCTGAAGGGGCTCAATATGTTCTAGAGGTGGTTGATAATTCTCATGATTATGGCCAAATAAGCAAAAATACCTTTTTTAAATATGATAATAACAACAAGCCCAAAATGTTAGAAAAAGCAAGGGAGTATAAAGAAGCTACAGGAAAAGCGCTGAAGGCAATTATCCAAGATTACACCTTGCCTTCTACTGAACAAACCCCAGTTTAAAATTCAAAATCTCGTTAGTTAAATCTTTCTATCAAAGCTTAAAACTTTTAGCATGCTAAAAGTTTAGTAAAATTCATAAAAAACCACTGGTTTTTTGCATTTTTTCATGGTCTTTTTTAGTGTTTTTCCAGATGTTTATTGAAAAATATTGTTTAAACAACATAAATGTTTAAAAATAGGAAATCCCTAAAAGAAGCATGGTTCCAGAACTAGATGTTATCTGCGATCAAAGTCCCCGCACTCGTGATGCCGTATTGCTGGATATTGGGACTTTTTTAAGGGCATATTCTTTGTCTATTGAAGGAGGACCCTATGCCATAAATGCAGAATGGTTGGGGGATAATAGTGGTGGGGGTTATACTTCTACTGTCAGAATTTCGCCAGTTGGTTCTGGAAAAATCGTGGCCATAATTCCTCATGCAGATGCTCCTACAGGTTCTTTTTTAGGTGTAAATGCTAAATCCAAAGAATTAGCAATCTCTATTTTAAATCTCCGGTATCTAGTACAACTTGAAAATCTGCAACCAACAACACAAACAACCTCTCGCAGCAAAAGAAGAGCAACAAGTGGCAGAAGAGAGGAGTATACTGGACCGGATGATGAACCCGCAGGACCTTAAAACCTTAGTTAAATCTTTCTATCAAAGCTTAAAACTTTTAGCATGCTAAAAGTTTAGTAAAATTCATAAAAAACCACTGGTTTTTTGCATTTTTTCATGGTGTTTTTTAGTGTTTTTCCAGATGTTTATTGAAAAATATTGTTTAAACAACATAAATGTTTAAAAAGTTAAGAGGTCTATACAATTATGGCTAGAATCTTTCAGAGATTTGACTTAGATTTCAGGGCTTTGGAGTCTCTATTGGGAGTAGATGTAAGAACAAACTTAGGCAAATTAAGCTTCCAAGGGTTGCAAGTTTTAAAAGATTCCAAATTTGCTCAAGCCACCAGCGTTTTGAGAGAAAAATTAGTAGCAAAGGGCTATGAAGTTTTGGAATCCAATGATGTTTATTGCGGGCTTCATGGAAGCATAATTCTTGGCGGAGAAATTGGAAAAATGGACCATAAAGTTGATTTTTATGGATTAGCATCAGAGTTCAAAATGCCCTATTGCTCCGGGTCTTCTTACTTTCTATCTGCAAGGGACTCAGAACAACTGAACGCAGAGCAACCAGATGATGATAATCGTTTCGGAAATGATGGCATAGAGGGCATAACAATACAGTAAATCTTTCTATCAAAGCTTAAAACTTTTAGCATGCTAAAAGTTTAGTAAAATTTAGAAAAAACCACTGGTTTTTTGCATTTTTTCATAGTGTTTTCCTCCGTTTTCACCTGTTTTTCACCTGTTTATTGAAAAACACTGTTAAACAACATAAATCTTTAAAAAGTCTAAAAAACTTTAGATAGCATGGATAGTTTAACTTCAATAAACCCGATTTATTTTTAAATAGGTGCGGGATGTGCAATTGCTTCTATAGGGTGCATTGCTTATACTATTCGCGAACTTGCAAAGAATAGAGGAAATAGAAAACCTAAGGCGGGTAGTTTAGAGCAAACAACCCAACAACCAACAACAGAACAGCTAAACCCCAACAAACAGCCATTTGTGAAGAAGCTAAGAGGACACTAAAGGAGCGACACGGGCAGGAACAATATGCCATGGCAACTATCAATCTTAGAGAAGAAAGGGGTTATCCAGGTGACCCTAATGATTGGAGCTTTCCATATTAGTTAAATCTTTCTATCAACGCTTAAAACTTACTGCAAAACTAAAAATCCAAGAAGAGTTCGCACAATTTTTTTGCAGGCATCTATTTTTCAAACAAACATAAACAACCATCTGCTTAAATTTTAAAATTCTATGGTTTCTTACTATATCAACCGCATTATATTTTCGTAGTTTTTTATGCGTTTGATAGATAGGAAACGCTTACGATTATTTAATGCGTTTACTATATTCAAAACAAGAATTTTTAACAAAAAGAAATCCAAAAATTGCTTAAAACTTCTTAGCAAAAGCATTTTTTCCAATAAAACCCCTTTTATTCGTAAGAACTTCGCCTAATGTGGATTATACGAGGTCGCTTAAAAATGATAACAAAAGTTTAAAAACTTTAATTTTTTAATTATATTATGGAAGAAAAAGAGATGCAAAAATATCTTGAAAAAATAAAAGTAGAGCTAAAGCTTAGAGATTACTCCCAAAGAACCCTAAATTCTTACCTCTTTTTTCTCAAACCCTTTCTTGGATCAATTGAAAATCCAGAAACTCTTTCCCTGGACTGCGTCAAAAACTTTTTAGCGCAACTTATAGACAGATATGGCAACAAATCCAGAGCATTAGCAGTGTCAAGTTTAAGGTTTTTTTTTAAAAGAGTGGTTGATAGGCCTGATATTTTTGTCAAGTTAGAAGTTCCCAAAAAAGAGGAAAGTCTGCCAGTAGTACTTTCAGTTAAAGAAGTAAAAGATTTAATCAATGCAGCAGAATTCATTAAAACTAAGCTCATTATAAAAATGCTCTATTCCTCTGGATTAAGGGTTTCTGAACTAGTCAACCTAACCCCTAAAGATTTTGATTTTAATGAAAACACTGGTTGGGTTAGAAAAGGCAAGGGAAAAAAAGACCGGCTTTTTAAAATAGCAGACTCAATATCAAAGCCTCTGCAAAAGTACCTAAAGAAGAACCAAGATAACAAGTACTTTTTCTCAAAGGAAAAACCGCTAACAACCAGAAATATTCAGCTTTTAATAAAATGTGCTGCAAAAAATGCAAAAATCCAAAAAAAAGTGACCCCCCATACTTTGCGCCATAGTTTTGCAACTCATTTGCTTGAAAATGGAGAGAATTTACTTGTTATTCAACAACTTCTTGGTCATAAAAATTTGGAAACCACAAAAATTTACACACATATAAGCCAGGACCAGATTAAAAAAGTAAAAAGTCCATTAGATCGACTTTAATCTAAAAAATGAGGAAAAGAAATCAAACCCTGAGGAAAAAGGCATTTGAAAGAGATAATTTTACCTGCCAGAAATGCAAAATCCAGGATAAAACTGCTAGAATTTTAGAGGCTCACCATATAATCCCTTTATTTATGGAAGGGGACAATGAATTACAAAACATAATTACTTTATGCAGCGATTGCCATCATTTTGCGCCAGATAAAAAAGAAGATTTTGAGGAGTATATGAAAAGCGAGTGTGATGGCACTTTAACCACTTTATTGAAAGCCTGGCAAAAAGTGAGAGAAAGCCATCCAGAGTTATTAGAGTCTATTAATCAAAAATCTGATTAAAACTTTTAATCGCTTAAACAAACAACAAAATTATTGCAGCTATTAAGACTACTGCTGCTATAACCCAGAATAACTTTTTGGCAATCTTGAATCCAATCACAAACAAAACAACAGCCACTAAGAAGGTCAAAAGCGGATAAGTTCTGCTTATTGTGTATAAATCCATAGAGAACAATATCTTTTGTTGTTAATAAACTCTTCTACACTTTAGTCCACACAACCACAATCGCAATCTTTGCCTTCTTCACATTCGCAGTCATGCTTCTCGCAATCACACTCTTTCTCGCAATCGCATTCCTCTTCCTTGCACTCTTTTATATCCAGAATTTTTATCTTAAAATTAAGGTTTTTTCCAGCTAGTAGATGATTCATATCCAAAAGAACAGCATCTTTTTTTACCTCTTTTATCAAAAGGGGTATTTGGTGCCCATCTGGCGTAGCCATCATAATAACCATCCCAGCTTCCATTTCCTTATCTGCTTTAATCATGTTTTTAGGTATTTCTCTAATCAGCTCAGGCCTTGCTTCTCCATAGGCATTTTTTGCTTCAATGTGAAACTCTTTTTCGTCTCCTTTTTTCATGCCAATAACAGAATCATCAAACCCTTTAATCACCTGGCCGTATCCAGCAACAAATTCCAATGGTGCTCTTCCCTTACTTGAATCAAAAATCTCTCCACTATCTAATTTGCCTTCGTATTCTAAAACTACTTTGTTGCCTTTGTTTACTTTATCTGTTCCGCTCACTTTGTTTGCCTTGCTAGCTTTGCCTGGCTTTTTTGCCTTGTTTGCTTTCTCTGTTTTATCCACTTTATTTTTTGCCATATTAATCCTTTAAAAGAACAAGTAAAACCTATCCTTGTAAGTAAAAACCAAAATAAAACAGCCTATTTAAGTGTTTGGTTTTGAACAGCTTAATAAATAATGAAGATAAGAAGAATAAATGTAATAAGCACAGTTAGTAAAAGCCATAAAATTTTTCTTGTAACGTTATAAGTAAAAGTTCCTAAAGCAATAATTATTAGGCAAGCAATTATTAACCCTACTTTTTGTGATAGCAAGTTCATTTTTTATCCAACGCCTCATTTACCAATTTATCGGCTTGCTGTATAAATTCGTTTTCTCTTTTTACATTCTGGTAAGAAACTTCTTCAAACTCTTTTTCTATTTTTTCAACCTGTTCAAACAGCTCTTTCAGCTCTTTTTTCTTCACTTTATACTCTCCATTTAACTGCCTTACAACAAGCTCGCTGTCAGAATGAATATGGACTTTTTTCGCGTATTTTTTAGCAATTTCCAGGGCTTTTATTATTGCCAGATATTCTGCCTCGTTGTTGGTTTTTATCCCGATATATTCTTTATGCTTTTCTATTATCCTTTCATTTTCATCAAGAAATATAATGCCTATTGCAGCTTTGCCAGGATTTCCTCTTGCTCCCCCGTCTGAATAAACAAACAGCCTCTTTTCCATGTTTAATTTTAAGCACTCTTATTAATAAACCTGTTGTTCAAACAGCTGTTTGAACAACCGTTATCAGCAATTAATTTGGAATTTGTAGCCCTCAATTCTCTGCCCATAAAAACGAATACTTTTTATACCTTTAACTTTTAAAAGTATTATCATGAAAACAATAGGGCTTCTTGGAGGGATGAGTTGGAAATCGTCTCTTGAATATTATAGAGTAATAAATGAGACAATTCAAAATAAATTAGGAGGCTGGCATTCGGCCAAGATTCTCATGTATTCTGTGGATTTTGATGAAATAGATTTAGAACATCATACCAAAGATTGGATTAATTCTGATAAGATATTGATTGATGCTGCAAAGACTCTAGAGAAAGGAGGAGCTGACTTCATCATTATTTGTGCGAATACTGCGCATATTCTAGCCGGGGAAATTCAAAAAAATGTGAAAATCCCAATTTTACATATTGCAGATGCAACAGCAGATAAGATTAAAGCTGAAAAAATTAAGAAAGTTGGGCTTTTAGGAACAAAATTTACTATGAACGAGGATTTTTATAAGGGGAGACTAGAGAAGAAACACGGACTTAAGGTGATTGTTCCAACAGAAAAGGAAAAAGAGATTGTTCATACAGGGATTAACAATGTAATTCAAGGAAAAACGAACCCTAAGATGAAAGAACAGTTTATTGAAATTATCAATAACCTAGTTAAAAATCATGCTGAAGCAGTAATCCTTGGATGCACAGAAATCCCCTTAATAGTATCACAAAAAGATGTAAAAGTAAGGTTATTTGATACTGCAAAAATCCATGCGGAGAGCGCTGCTGAATATTCTATAAAACGAGGATCTTGCGCAATTTGAACAAACATGTTAAGTAAACCCTGAAACTTAACATCCCAATTTTTTCTAGAAAAATTGCTCATAGAAGCATTTTTAAAGTTGAAATCTTTCAAAA
>Ga0315277_10001079_pt1 | contig 40552 bp, 41 predicted proteins | sample YL17G05_15_MG_FD_203695 | JGI IMG/M metagenome (GOLD analysis project Ga0315277, IMG submission 203695) | Sediment microbial communities from Yellowstone Lake, YNP, Wyoming, USA - YL17G05_15 | ecosystem: Environmental > Aquatic > Freshwater > Lake > Sediment | place: USA: Wyoming | collected...
TCCCCTTATGTCACACCGGCGAGACGCCGGTGCCACTTGATCCTCCTTGGAATGCCACCCAATGAACGGTATTGGGGTCAGCCCGTGTCGGCCGAGGGATCAATAACGCCCGTGGTAGCTCTTGGCTTCATCCTGGGGCGTGCGGGTGACCCGCGGGGCCTCGCCGCTCTTGCCCTTGGCCTCGACGAAGACCAGCAGGTCGGCCCGCGGGGACGAGGACCCTAGCGGCAACGGCAAACCGGGGACCAAGGGTTGGGAATCGACGGGGACCGGCAAGGCCACCATGCCCATCCCTACCAGCAACACCTGGTCGACCGGCCAGCGGAAGCGCTCGTGGAAGCGGAACTGGATCATCTGGGGGACTTCGATCTTGGTCCGCTGACGGGGCGCCACGGCGGTGGGAACGTCGAGCATCACCGGGATCATCTTTTCCACCTGGTCGATGTTGCACTTGATCGTGGCGTCGATCATCTGCCGGTTGGCGGAGAGCAGCGGGCTGAAATCCAGCGAGAAGCCTTCGTCGAGCTGGCCCATTTCCGCCTCGAAGCCCGGCCAGACGTCGCTGCGCAAGGCCACGTCCTGCATGTAGGTGCGGCCGCGGATCGCCGAGACCACGGTGGACTGCCCGTTGTTGACCATCAGGTGCGGCGAACTGTGTTCGCGGTAGTCGTTGCGGCGGCGCAACTCGGCCAGCAGCACGGCGGCGTCTTCTTTTTGTAGCAGCCAGGCCTTCACCCCGGGGGTCTGCACGGGCACCGGGCGGAGCAGCCGGTAGGCCCGCGCCCGCCAGTTCGGATGATCGACCGTCGCCACGCGCAGGCAGAAGGTCGTGGTGTCGGCCTCGCTGCGGACGAATCGATCGACCAGGTCGGCCACCACGGCCTGCATTTCGGGCGTATGGTAGACGTACAACGTGCGGCTGGTGGCGCTGAGGATCCCCAGCGGCTCGGAATGCCAGGCCTCATAGCCGGTCTCCTGCAGGATCCAATCCACGACGGCTTGTTCCGGGCGCTTGGTCGAGGTCACCCGCACGGTGTAGGGGCTGATGTCGTATTCCCTCCAGACCTGGCCGTGCTGGTTCGGCAGGGTGCCGTTTCCGTTGGTGACCTTGGCACCGGAGCGGCGGGTGGAATCAGGGGCGGCGGGCGTGCCCGCGGTGTCTGCACCGGTGGACGTACCGGCCGCGCTCCCGTCGGCGGGTCGCCAGGTAGGTGTGCTGGAGTTTTCTGAACCGCCGGCCTCGGCTTGACCGTGGACCTGGGCAACTCCAATCACGATGGTCAGCCCGGCCAAAAGGAATCGTGCCAACATGCTTCAGCCTCCTTGCCGAAGTCGGGAGGAAATCGGATTCGAGTCGGGATGCGGGCGGGGAGTATACGGAGGTGCCCTGCTCCGGGCAATACCGATAGGGTTAAGAGGGCATGGGGCTCCTTTGTACATCTCTGCAATCTCGCCCTCGAAGGGGCCAGGGGTGAGGGGGTGACGGGGTGAAGGTTAGGTGTTCGCCGTTCAGGGTTCAGGACCCATGCTACGTCCATCTTCCCGCGACTCCTGCCCCTGACCCCTGGTCCCCCTACCCCCTGGTCCCCGATCCCGGTCACCCTCGCAACTGGCCGATGATCAGTGAGCCGTTGTGCCCGCCGAAGCCGAAGCTGTTGGACATGGCCACGGCGACCTTCCGCTCGCGGACCTGGTTGGGGGTATAGTCCAGGTCGCAGAGGGGGTCTGGCGTCTGGTAGTTGATCGTGGGAGGAATCACTCCGTCGCGCATCGCCAGCACGCAGAAGACCAGTTCCACCCCGCCGCTGGCGCCCAAGAGATGGCCCAGTTGACTCTTGGTGCTGGAGATGCTCAGGGTGCGAGCGTGCTCCTTGAAGACGGTCTTCATGGCGGTGGTTTCGGCCTGATCGCCCAGCGAGGTGCTCGTGCCGTGGGCGTTGATGTAGTCGACTGCGCCGGGGTCGAGGCGTGCATCGGCCAGGGCGTCGGACATGGCGCGGCTGGCGCCGACGCCGTCCTTATCGGGTTGGGTGATGTGGCTGCCGTCGGCGGTGGCCCCGTAGCCGAGCAATTCGCCGTGGATGCGTGCCCCGCGGGCCTGGGCGTGTGCCAGCTCTTCGAGGAGAACTGCCCCGGCCCCTTCGCCGAGCACAAAGCCGTCGCGATCCCTGTCGAAGGGGCGGCTGGCCGCGGCCGGATCGTCGTTGCGTTCGGAAAGTGCCCGCATGGCCGCGAACGCGCTGAGCCCCAGCGGGGTCACGGCGGCTTCAGCGCCGCCGCTGACGACCACGTCGGCATAGCCGTGCTGGATGGCTCGCAGGGCGTCGCCGATGGCGTTGGTGGCGCTGGCACAGGCGGTGACCACCGTGGTGTTGGGGCCCCGCAGGCCGAAGGCGATGGAGACCTGTCCGCTGGCGGCATTGGCCATCATCTTGGGGACGGTGAAGGCGGAGACCTTTTCAGGTCCCTTGTCCCACAGGCGGGTGTGCTGGACCTCGATTTCCCGCAGGCCGCCGACCCCCGAACCGAAGATCACCCCGCAGCGGAAGGGGTCCTCCCGCGAGAAATCAATCCCCGAGTCCCGGACCGCGTCCGCGCTGGCGACCAGGGCGAACTGGGCGAAGCGGTCGATGCGTTTAATTTCCTTGGGCGGGATATAGCCGTCGGTCGACCAATCGAGGATTTCCCCGCCGATCCGCACGCGATAGGGCAAGGCATCGAACCGCTGCAGGGCGCGGATGCCGCTCTCGCCGTTGCAGATGCGCGTCCACAAGTCTTCCACCCGGCAACCAAGCGAGGTGACTGCACCGACACCGGTTACGACCACGCGCCGTTTCATCGAAGCCCGTCAGGAAGATGAGGTTTCGTTGCCGTCGACGGCCTGTTGGATGTGGTCGATGGCCTGGCCGACCGTCTGGATCTTCTCCGCCGCGTCGTCCGGGATGTTGATGTCGAATTCCTCCTCGAGTTCCATCACCAACTCCACGGTGTCCAGGGAGTCGGCCCCCAGATCGTTGACGAAGGAAGTCTCGCGGGTAATCTGGTCTTTGCTGACGCCAAGTTGCTCGGCAACGATATCAATCACTCGTTCTTCAACTGAGGCCACCTTGAAGGTCCTCCCGATACGCAGATTTGTTGGGTGGGGCGCTGCCGTAGCTCCCCACGTTTGCGATCTCAACCAAACTTATATCCGAATCGCCGGGCACTCCACTTCTTGGGGGCCGCCACCCTGGGCTCGGCGGTTGGCTGCCGCCAGGTGACTTCCCCCCAGCAGAGGCCTGCACCACTGCGACTCTCGTCCAGTCCAGCGTACAGTCCAAAAAGGTATAACGACTTTTGCCTCCGGTGTCTACAGGTCCTTGACGCATTTTGGGGAGCTTACGCACCCTACGCCGTCAGCCCTCCGTCGACGGTCAGCACGTGCCCGGTGATGTACTCGGCGGCCTCGCTGGCGAGAAACAGCACTGCGTGGGCCACGTCCTGCGGCTGGCCCAGCCGGCCCAGGGGGATCTGCTTGCGGATCGTATCGAGGATTCCCTGGCCCAGGGCGGCGGTCATCTCGGTGGCGATGAACCCCGGGGCGATGGCGTTGACGGTGATGTTCCGGCCGGCCAGTTCGCGGGCCACGGTCCGGGTCAGGCCAATCACGCCGGCCTTGGAGGCCGAGTAATTCGCCTGTCCCGGATTGCCCATCAGGCCGGAGACACTGGCGATATTGATGATCCGGCCGCGGCGCCCTTTGATCATCGGGCGGGTGGCCGCCCGCGTGAACAGAAAAGTGCCCCGGAGGTTGACGCCGATCACCGCGTCCCACTGGTCGTCCTTCATGCGCATGATCAGGGTGTCGCGTGTGATTCCGGCGTTATTGACCAGAATGTCCAGAGCGCCCCACTTGTCAACGACCTCGGCGACCACCTCACTCACGCGGCCGCTGTCGGTCACGTCGCAGGCGATCGGCTCGGCGGTACCGCCGGCGGCACGGATGGCGTCGATCGTGGCGGCCAACGTCTCCTGATCCACGTCCACGCAGGCGACCTTGGCGCCGGCTCCAGCCAGGGTCTGCGCGATCGCCCGACCCAACCCCCGAGCTGCGCCGGTGACGATCGCTACTTGCCCGGCCAGGTCGGTCGAAATCCGCGCACGAGTTTCAGCCGTCATGGTGATTTCCTGTGGGAGCCTGTCGGAGGATTGCCCTCATGCGGCCAGAAATCCCGAGCCTCCAGCCCCTAAACCCGGATTATTCATCGGACTGTAGTCGAGTCCGTCACCGGGTGCCACGGCTGTATCAGCCGTGCTCCAAATCTCTACGTTTAATCACCGTCGCACGGCCGGCACGGCCGTGGCACCCCGATGAATAATCCGCCTTTCAGTTCACACGCCGACGTTTTCACAAGTGACACTCCGGTCGATTCGTCGCGTCAATCCGCGCAGCACGCGTCCGGGCCCCACCTCGTAGAACTGGCCAAACCCCTCTTGGAGCAGATAGCGCATGGAGTCTTCCCAGAGGACCGGGTGGAGGACCTGCCTGATCAGCAGGCGGCGGATCTCCTCGGGGTCCTGGTGGGGCCGGGCGTCGGTGTTGGAGACCACCGGGATCCTGGCCGGGCGGAGCGGCACGTCGGCTAGGGCCTCGCTGAGCTGCCGGATCGCGGGCTGCATAATCTGGGTGTGGAAGGCCCCGGCCACGGCCAGTGGCAGGGCCTTGATGGCACCAAAAGAGTGGGCCAGCTCGGCCGCCCGCTCACATGCCCCGTTGGTGCCCGAGATGACGATGTTCCCCGGGCAGAGCAGGTTGGCGATTTCGAGGATTTCGTCGCCACGGGCCACGTCGCAGAGCGTCTGCACGTCGTCGCGATCCAGGCCCAGGATGCTGACCATTCCGCTGGGGGTGGCGTCGGCGGCGTCTTGCATGGCGGCTCCGCGTCGCTGGACGAGCATCAGGCCGTCCTCAAAGTCCATTACGCCGGCGAAGGCCATGGCCGTATACTCGCCCAGGCTCAACCCGGCCGCCGCCTCGCACTCTTCGACCACCTGCGGCGACTCAGCCCGCAACGCCTCCAGCGCAGCCAAGCTGGTAACGAACAATGCCGGCTGGCTGCAGATGGTCGAATCGAGTCGCTCGGCCGGTCCCTCGAAGCAGAGCTTGGCCAGGTCGTAGCCGAGCACCTCGCCGGCGCGCTCGAACAACCGGCGGGCGGCAGGCACCGACTCGGCCAGCAGCCGGCCCATGCCCACCGCCTGGGCTCCTTGTCCCGGAAATAGGAACGCGATCCTGCTCAAGTCTCGGTATCCATCACCTTGCGGCCCATATAGTAGCCGCATTTGGGGCAGACCGTGTGCGAGGGCACGGCCGTGCTGCACTGGTCGCAGTATTCGAGTTGCCGGGGTTTCTTGGCGTCGTGCGCCCGGCGGGTGCCGGTACGGGCGTTGCTGTGTCTGCGTTTGGGAAGGGCCATTATCTCACTTCTAGACAAGAAGGGGGGGCAAATTCAGACCTTTTGGATGGCATCGTGCGCGGAGCCCACGCGCGAGCAAGCATGTTAGGCGGCTACGCCGCGCTTGTCAACCGGGGGTAGCAACGACTGGCAAGTGACCCATGCCCACGGGGGGGTGCTCTACCACACAATCGGCGATCGGTAGCCACCGCTGGCTGAGTATCACCTCGACGATGGCCCGGGCGGAATCGAGGGCCTAAGCCGTCTCTTGGGGGACTCTCCGGCAGCCTCAGCCAGATCAGCACCACTAGCCGCCACTGCTACCTCCGCGCAAAGCGAACCTGCGCCTCGGTCACGACTACAAAACAATCGGCCAGTCGCCCGGGATACTCGCGGAGCAACCGCTCGACCGTCTTGATCTTGCTGCCGGCCCGCTCGTCGTCCAGACGCAGCAAAACGACACCCTTGTGCGGACGTTGCTCTCGGAAAACCTTCTCGCCGAAACCTTTGTCATTCGTGATCAGAATCCAGGCTTCGGCAAATGCCTTGTCGATCACAGCCTCATCATCCATTCCACGTGCCTCTTCGAACACCGAGAAGACCTCGTGGCCTTGTTCTCGCAGCCAGCGCGCCACCGCGGGACCGGTGCATTCATCCACCAGGAAGCGCATTTACCGATTCTCCACCGCGAGCGGCATGAAGGCCGTGTCTTCCAGAGATCGGGTGGCGAACAAGAGACACGCCTGAACATCTTCGGCAGTCAGTCCCTCGTATTCGTCGAGGATCTCGGCCACCGTCGAGCCGTGTGCCAGCAGCTTGAGAATGTAGTCGACGGTCAGACGCGTTCCCCTAATCACGGGCTTGCCAGCCATTACCTTGGGATTTAGCACAATACGCTGCAGTAATTGCTCATCGTTCATGTGCGACTCTCCAAAAAAACGCGGGCGGCTGGCCCTACTCTGTCTGGCGGTGGTCTTCCAACACTAGGCCTCGCCCGAGTCAGACGCCTGCGGCAATCCATCGAGCTTCGGCAATAACGGCACATCCGGCGGCCGTTGCTGGCCGTAGTGACGCGCGGCCCTCCAGTCAGGCCCTGCCTCCACAGATTCAGTCTACCTGCGCCAGGCCGGTCGGAGAAGCCAGGAGTGGCACGGAAGCGGCCCCAGCCACCGGCGGGTAGAGTGCAGCTTACGCCGTCTGCAGACGCACGAGCATCTCTTCGACCGCTGCTCGCGCGGCGTCGAGCGCCTCGGGGAGCCTTTCGGGGGACTTTCCGCCGGCCTGGGCCAGGTCGGCCCGGCCGCCGCCAGTGCCGCCGATTGCGACGGCGGCCTGGCGGACCCAGACCACCGCGTCGAACCCTCGCTCGACCAGGTCGCGGCTGGCGCCGGCGATCAGGATTACCTTTTGCTGGTCCTCCTCGCGGGCGGCGAGCATCACGGCCACGGGGGCGGCCTTGCGGCGGAGTTGGTCGATCAACTGCCGCAACACGGGCGGCGGAGCCCCGGGGACCTCGGCCACCACGACCTTGGCGCCGGCCAATTGCGTGGCTTCGGCAAGGAGCTTCTCGGCCGAGGGTCCTTGGGCCTTGGCCCCGGCGGCCAGTTGCTTCTTCAACTGGCGGACCTCTTTGAGCAGGGCTTCGACGCGGTCCGGGACTTCCTCGACCGGGACTTTCAGTGCCGCGGCCGTGCGGGCCAGCACGGACTCGCCACGGCGGACGTGCTCCAGCGCCGCCGGGCCGGTCAGGGCCGTGATCCGCCGCGTGCCGGCCGCCACGCTCTCCTCGCCGACGATCTTCAGCAGCCCCACCTGGCCGGTCCGTTCCAGATGGGTCCCGCCGCAGAGCTCCTTGCTGAACTCGCCCATCGACACCATCCGCACCACGTCGGGATACTTTTCGCCGAAGAGCATGGTCGCGCCGGCCTTGCGGGCCTCGCCCAGCGGCAGGTTCTGCGACCCGATCGGCGCATCCTCGACGATCTTGGCGTTGACCTCGACCTCGACTCGGGCCAGGTCCTCCGGGCAGAGCGCCGAGGGATTGGTGAAGTCGAACCGCAGCACGTCCTGATCGACCTTCGAGCCCTGCTGCTCGGCGTGCTGGCCGAGGGTGTGGCGGAGGGCGTAGTGCAGCAGGTGCGTGGCGGAGTGGGCCCGGCGGATGCCCTGCCGCCGCGGGGCGTCGACGCGGGCGGAGACGGCGTCGCCCAGCTTGATTTCGCCCTCGCGGAGGTGTCCCACGTGGAAGGTCAGGCCCCGGTCGACCCGGGTGTCCACCACGGTGAATCGGAAGGCGTCTGCGAGGAGTTCGCCGGTATCGCCCACCTGGCCGCCCATTTCGCCGTAGAAGGGGGTTTTGTCCAGGGCGACGCGGATGGCCTGCTGATGGTCGACGTCGCCGACTTTGTCGCACAACTGATCGCTGGCGATGATGCCGATCACCCTGGCGCCTTCGACCTGGAGGGCGGCGTAACCCAAGAACTCGCTGCGGTAGCCGGCCTTGGCCAGCGCATCGACCGGCCCGGAACGCGCAAAAAGCTCGCCTCTGACGCCGCCGCCCGACTCGATTCCGTGGCGCTCCATCTCGGCCTGGTATCCCTTCCAGTCGAAGGTGAAGCTGTGCTCCGCGGCCATGGTCTCGAACAGTTCGGGCGGGAAACCGTGTGTCTGGAACATGTCGGCGGCCTCGGCGCCGGCCACCATACCCCGGTGTTCCTTCTTCATCTGCGCGAAGATCCGCTCGATCCGCTCCAGGCCGGCGTCGATGGTCGAGAGGAAGTTGCTTTCTTCCTTCTGGATCACGTTGGCCACCCGCGAAACGGTCGCCGACAGCTCAGGATAGGGGTTTTCCATCAGTTCGGCCACGGTGCCCACAAGCTGGTGCAGGAAGGGCTGGCGGACGCCCATCTGGTGGCCGTCGAGCACGGCCCGGCGCAGGAGCCGCTTGACGACGTATTTCTCCTTGTTGGGGCCGGGATAGACGTTTTCGTGGATGGCGAAGGTGCAGGCGCGGACGTGGTCGGCGATGCGGCGCAAGCGGCGGCCGTCCTCGGTTTGCGGCGCGTAGCGGACGCCGCAGGCGTCGGCGGCGGCCTCGACCAGGGGACGGAGGATGTCGATGTGGAAATTGGTTTCCACGCCTTGCAGGACGGCCGCCGTACGTTCCAGCCCCATGCCGGTGTCGATGTTCTTGCTGGGCAGCGGACGGAGGTTGTCGGGCGGGTCGCCCACTCGGTTAAACTGCGTAAAAACCAGGTTCCAGATCTCGACCTCGCCGAAGGGGGAGTGGAAATAGATCTCACTGCACGGACCGCAGACGCCATCGGGCCCGCGGCTGGGGGCGCCGGCCGGCCAGAAATTCTCGTCTTCGCCGATCCGCTGGAGCCGTTCCGGGGGCAGCTTGACTTCGTGGAGCCAGATTTCGGCCGCTTCGTCGTCGTCGAGGTAGATGGTGGCCGAGAGGCGGTCGGAGTCCATCCCCAGCCACTTCTTGTCAGTGCAGAACTCCCAGGCCCAGTGGATCGCCTCGCGTTTGAAGTAGTCGCCGAAGCTGAAATTGCCCAGCATCTCGAAGAACGTGTGGTGATAGGCGGTGCGGCCGACGTTGTCGATATCGCCGGTCCGCAGGCACTTCTGGCAGGTCACGGCGCGGGTGAACTCCAGCTTACAGCGGCCCAGGAAGTGGTCCTTGAACTGGTTCATGCCGGCGGGCGTGAACAGCACGCTAGGGTCCCAGCGGGGGACCAGCACGTCACTCGGCCGGCGGACACAGCCCTTGGTCTCGAAGAATTCCAGGTACTTTTCGCGGAGTTCGTCGCTTTTCATCGTGGTCACCGCAGGCGAGCGGGGCGTTGCTTCCAAACGGACGCACTATGATATCTGCCTTTCGGAAGGAAGAGAAGTGGCAGCACGCTCTGCGGCCGGTTGCCCCGGCTTCTTCTGGGGCCGATAATGGCTTGTATGGGCTGGAACCGCCGTGGCTGACTGCTCAGCGCAAGGAGACGCCTGCGATGGCCATCTTGGTGACCGACCGTTGGCTGGAAGAACGGTTGAAGGCGGAGCGGGAGGCGTCCGGGGCAGACCGCTACGATGAAGTCTGGGAGGGAATCTACATGATGACGCCGATACCCAACACCGAACACCAATACCTCGTGGGACGATTGACCGCGTTGCTCCTGGAGGTGATCGGTGGTCCGGAGCTTGGTATCGTGTGCCCCGGTGTCAATCTCAGCCGTGCAGACATCGAGGATTGGACGCAGGATTACCGTGTTCCCGACGTGGCTGTGCTCTTGCATGGCAGCCGCGGCAAGGACTGTGACACCCACTGGCGCGGCGGAGTGGACTTTTTGATTGAGGTAATCAGCCCGAGTGATCGGACGCGCGAGAAGGTATCCTTCTACTCGCGCATCGGCGTGGTAGAACTGCTACTGTTGGACCGCCAGTCGTGGACGCTTGAGCTGTATCGCCGAGAGGAGGGCCGACTGCAGAAAGTCGGCCAGTCCAGCGCGGATGCCGCTGAGGTGCTGGCCAGCGCGACGGTTCCGCTGACGTTTCAGCTCGTCTCAGGCGACCCCCGTCCGCAGATCCAAGTGACGCACGTCGACAGCGGGCGGCGGTGGATGGTTTGAACCGCAAGCGGTGTTTGGTGTGGGCTTGTGGCCTGACGTCGATGCAATCGCTGATCCCGTGGACGCTGCGTCGGCCGTGCAGGCACAGACGCTGCCATCGTAGCAGCTTGTCTATCTGTTTGATATCGCAAGAGGGGAAAGTAGCCCGCGCTGGTGGAACCATGTCTGCTGCCGAAGCTTGAATTGGCTTGTTCCCACTCATGCCGTGCGGCATAATGGGATTAAGAGGAGAAGACGCGCCTGTGCGCAGGCCGCGAGACTTGTGAGGTTCGCCTCGTGCTGTCCCGATCGCAGCCAGAAGAGGGGAGACGCGTCCCATGGCCATCCTGCTAACCGACCCGTGGCTGGAAGAACGCCTGAAGGCGGAACGTGATCTCTCCGGCGCAGACCGCTACGATGAAGTTTGGGAGGGAATCTGCATGATGGTGCCTATGCCGGGTGACGAGCATCAGCAGATTGTGATGCGGATTGCAGCGATCTCTCAGGAAGCCGTCGGCTGGCCGGAGCTGGGCGAGGTGCGGGCTGGCGTGAACCTCAGCGACCGCGGTGATGACTGGGAGCACGACTATCGCGTGCCCGACGTTGCGGTATTCCTTCGCGCAGGCCGCGCCGAGAATTGCGGCACGCACTGGCGCGGCGCTGCGGATCTGCTGGTCGAGATTACCAGTCCCGGCGACCGCACTCGCGAGAAGATCCCCTTCTACGACCGTCTCGGCGTGGTGGAGCTGCTGCTGGTGGATCGCCAGTCGTGGATGCTTGAGCTGTATCGCCGAGAGGAGGGCCGATTGCAGATAGTCGGCCAGTCCAGCGCGGATGCCGGTGAGGTGCTGGCCAGCGCGACGGTTCCGCTGACGTTTCAGCTCCTCTTGGGCGTCCCCCGTCCGCAGATCCGAGTTACGCACGTCAACAGCGGGCGGCAGTGGATGGTCTGAGCCGAGTGCGATGTCCGGGGTGACCGGGCTCAGAACTGATTGGCCGAGATCGACTTGCCGTCGGCCGAGAGCATCAGGCGGTCCCAGACGGAGACCCGGGCGGAGCGTTGTCGCCGTTGCCCGCGTGCCTTGCTGAGACCCGCTGGCCGGGCTAGAATATACGGGTGTGGGACGACGGGGCGTAGTGAGGAACGATCGTGAGCACCATACGTTTCAATACCGTGATCGGCGAAGACCAGGCGATCCGCCCACCAGCAGGCGTCCGCCTAACGCCTGGAAAGGCGGAGATCGTTGTAGTCCAGACCCCGGATCCCGCTGCCGGGTCAGATGAGGACAATCCGAGAGTCCCTGGGGTCGCCGCCGACCTGGCTCGTTTCGCGCGCGAGCAGGATGTCGGTGACCTGCCAGGGGATCTGGCACTGCATCACGATCACTATCTCCACGGTGCGCCGAAAGGGATCGATCATTCGTGACCGAGGTTTTCGCGGACACGTTCTACTGGATCGCCCTGCTGAACCCAAACGACTACTTCCACGAGGCGGCGCGCCACACACCGGTGTCCGGGCGAGTCGTGACCAGCCTGGCCGTGCAACTGGAGGTCCTCGACGCGTTCTCCGTCCAGCCGAGATTACGTCCTTTGGCCGTACACTTCTGGCGATGCACGACGCACAATCCGGACGTGACCGTCGTGCCTCTGGATGCAGCGTTGTTGGAGCAGGGAATCGCGCTGTTTCAGGCTCGGCCGGACAAGCTCTGGTCGATCACTGACTGCATTTCGTTCGAGATCATGCGGCAGCGGGGCATCGCCACTGCCCCGACCGGCGATCGGCACTTTCAGCAAGCGGGCTTCCAGGTTTTGTTCGAGACCAACGACCGCTGAGACTGTGCCGCTGCCAGAGAATAGGGGCCTATCGCAAGGCCCCTCACCCCCGGCCCCTCTCCCCGCAAGCGGGGCGAGGGGAGAACGTGTTGGGATAGGCAGCAAGAATCCCGCACGGTCGCTCAGAACTGATTGGCCGAAATCGACTTGCCGTCGGCCGAGAGCATCAGGCGGTCCCAGACGGAGACGTAGTCGGGGTTGTTGACGCTGACGTCGATGTAGTCATTGATCCAGCGGACGTTGCCGTCGGCCAGGCAGGCGTAGACGCCGCCCGGGTGGTAACTCCGGGCGGTCTGCTGGACGTTGGGCCAGTCGGCGTCGGAGCAGGACATGCCCAGGCGGGCGACCTCTTCCTTGCCGCCGTACTTTGCCCAGATCTCGCTACAGGCCAGCACGTCGTCGGCCCAGAGGGATTGGTTGTTGTTCGGTCCCCAGTCGTCACCGCAATAGCCGTGGGCCCAGAGGCTGTTGGTGCAGCCGCCGGCCATGGCCCACACGCCGCGGGAGTCGAACTCGGTGATGCCGGCGCGGATCTCGGCCACCAAAATGGTTTGGGTGGCGCCGTCGTGCATTTCCTTGAACCCGATCGAAGCGTTGGCGCCCATCACGCCACAGATGCGGCGATCGCGCCAAATCTTGCGGCTGGAGGCGGCGTTCATGGGCAGGCCGCATTCCGTGGTGCGGATTCTGTCGGTCATGTAGCCCAGGGCCGCGTTGGCCGCATAGTTGCACCGGGCCCAGCCGTCGCCCAAGTTATTCGTCTGGCTGCTGGCCGAGCCGTTGAAGGGCTGGTCGTTGTAGGGGTCGGAGGGGCAGAGCATCGCGGCCAGGTTCCTGGAGCGGGTCGGCTGGTTCTTGGGGTGCGTGGTGGGCACGTTCCGATTGAACTGGGAGAAGAGCTCCCCCTCCTCCAGGAAGGGCAGAATCATGATCACCCAGGTCTGGTGTAGGTCCGGATTGTTCTTCCGGTCGATGTCCGAGCCGGGCGGCCACCTCGAACTGGCCGGGAACTCGCCGTGCAGGTTGTTGAAGCCCAGCAACGCGGTGCCGATCTGTTTGAGGTTGTTCTGGCACTTCATCCGTCGGCTCTGCTCGCGGGCATTCTGCACCGCCGGCAGCAGCAGCGCGACGAGGATGCCGATGATCGTCACGACCACCAGCAGCTCGATGAGCGTGAACGCCCGATTCCGACGAGCGGGCATCAAACGACCCCCCCTAGGGCTTTTTGGGGCTCGGGGCGGGGGTTTCGGGATTTCGCGCGGCGGAGTTCCCTTGTCCCCGTATACCCAAGCCCCGAATCCCGAGTCCCCACCGTGTTTTCCGGCGATCCATCCTGCCGACTTTAGACTCTGAGCTTCAAGATACCTCTGTTAATTGTGCAGAGAAACCGGCTCTCTTGGAAGGCCCGCCGGCCGTGTGATCCCCGCCCATAGGGGGGCGGAGGTGTGAAGAGGAGCCCACTGAGGGCGGCCTCGACCGCCACGATGGAGGAAAAAAGGCGCAGAACCGTGTGGTCCCCCCTCGGCAAGACGCCTGCCGACTTGATAAGATCGTTCGTCACGGGGGGTGCCCATGGTTCCTGCCACCAAAACCCAACCTAGGAAACAGATGGCCAAGAAGACAACCAAACCAGCCACGACGACCGCCGACCACTCTGACCATGCTGCGCATGGTGCCCGAGCGGTGCCCACGGCCGCCGGCAAAGACGGTGCCTACTCGATGCTCGAGGCCCACCCGACGCTGAAGACCACCGTCACCCAGATCGAGAAGCAGTTCGGCGAGGGGGCGATTATGCCCCTGGGCGCCGCCAAAGTAGGCCGAATCGACGGCATTCCCACCGGGAGCCTCTCGCTGGACATGGCCCTGGGAGGCCAGGGGGTCCCCTGCGGACGCGTGATGGAGGTCTTCGGACCCGAGGCCAGCGGCAAGACCACACTGGCGCTGCACGTGGTCGCCCAGGCCCAGCGGCGGGGTGGGATTGCCGCCTTCATCGACGCCGAGCACGCCTTGGACCCCAGTTGGGCCAAGAAGCTGGGCGTGGAGCTGGAGACGCTGCTGGTGAGCCAGCCCGGCTGCGGTGAAGAGGCCATGTCCATCGCGGAGATGCTGATCAAGTCGAACGCGGTCGACGTGATCGTGATCGATTCGGTGGCGGCGTTGGTTCCCAAGAAGGAGCTGGAGGGCGAGATCGGCGATACGCACGTCGGCCTGCAGGCCCGGCTGATGAGCCAGTCGTTGCGGAAGCTGACCGGGGTGATCTCCAAGAGCAAGACCTCGGTGATCTTCATCAACCAGATCCGCGAGAAGATCGGCGTGATGTTCGGCAGTCCGGAGACCACGCCCGGCGGCCGGGCCTTAAAGTTCTACAGCTCCTGCCGCATCGACGTGCGGCGGATCGGCCAGATCAAGGAGGGCGAGGAGGTGATCGGCCAACGCGTGCGGGCGAAGGTGGTCAAGAACAAGGTGGCCCCGCCGTTCCGCCTGGCCGAGTTCGACATGATGCACTCCGAGGGGATCAGCTACGAGGGGGACGTCCTCGACCTGGCCATGGCCGAGAAGCTGATCACCCGCACTGGCGCCTGGTTCCGCTACGGCGAGCACCACCTGGGCCAAGGTCGGGAGAAGGTCCGCGAATACCTTAAAGAGAACCCCAAGCTGACCGAAGAACTCAGGGCGAAGGTGTTGGCCGCCCGCGGATATGCAGTGGACGAGCAGCAAGGGAAGCGGCCAGCAGAATAGCGATCCGTTGTTGAATTGCCGGTTCGGACCGAACAGCGAACTCTGGAAAGCCGCGACCACTGGTCGCGGAAGGGAAGTCCAGGCGTTTGGCACACCTGCCAGCCGCGACCACTGGTCGCGGCTTTCCAGAGGGGATGTGGCAAGTGCATGTGATTTGATCGGTTGCGATTGTTTGAACGGCATTCGGGCAAGCCCGGCCGCCAAACCTCGTTGTCACAAAGGCTTACGTCAAACATGCCCGCACGGCGCGTACGAGTCGCGGACCAAGACCCTTCTTGTTGAGCCCTCCGATTATGTCTCGATCTGTCTGGCTGCGACCGATCACGACGTTGGCCTTGCTGGGCCTGGCCACGGGCGGGGCCTTGGGAGAGGAGCAATCGGGGCTGGCAGCGGCGGCGGCGATCGAGAAGGCACTGGTCGACGTGATTGCCGGGGCGGAGAAGTCCGTGGTGGCCATCGCCCGGGTCCGCAAGGAGCGGCCCGGCGAGACCTTCACCCTCGAGCTGCGGCCCGACCCGTTCGACCGTACGCTGGCCCCTGCGACGGCCCCAGACCCGACCGATCCGGATTTCATCCCCAATGAGTACGGCACGGGAGTGGTCGTCGACCGCCGGGGACTGATCTTGACGGCCTACCACGTGCTGGGCGAAGAGAGCGATTACTACGTGCGGACGCACGACCGGAAGGTCTACCGGGCGAGGATCAAGGGGGCCGATCCCCGCAGCGACCTGGCCGTGCTGGCCATCGACGCGGTTGACCTGGTGCCGATCACCTTCGGCGACGCGTCCAATCTGAAAAAGGGGCGGATCGTGATCGCCCTGGGCAATCCCTACGCCATCGCCCGCGACGGCCAGCCCAGCGCCGCCTGGGGCATTGTGGCCAATCTGGCCCGCAAGGCGCCGCCCACGCCGGACGAGACGGATTCGTCGGGCAAGAAGACCCTGCACCATTTCGGGACGCTGATCCAGACCGACGCCAAGCTGAACCTGGGCACCAGCGGCGGACCACTGCTGAACCTGGAGGGCCAGATGGTCGGGCTGTGCGTCTCCCTGGCCGCGGTGGCCGGCTACGAGACGGCCGCCGGCTACGCCATTCCGGTCGACCAGACCTTTCGCCGCGTGGTGGACACGCTGAAGACCGGCCGGGAGGTGGAGTACGGGTTCTTGGGGATCCAGCCGGCAAACTTGGGTCCGCGGGAGGTTTTGGCAGGGATGCAGGGCATCCGCGTGGAGCGGGTGGTCGCCGGCACACCGGCGGCGCGGCCCAGCGGCCTGAAGCCCGACGACATCATCACCGCAGTGGACGGGCAGCCGATCCACGAGGCCGACTCCCTGGTGTTGGAGGTGGGCAAACTGCCGGTGGAGTCCGTGGCCCGATTGAACGTCATTCGCGACGGCCGGCCGCGGACCCTGGACGTCACGCTGGCGAAGTATCCCGTTCGCGGCAGAAAGATCATCACCACCCCGGCCGCGGCCTGGCGGGGTATGCGGATCGACTATCCCACGGCGGCGGTCGACGCGGATTCCCGGGCACAGAGCCGGATGGCGTTTTTCGACGACGGGGTGCTCGTCACGGACGTGCGGGAGGGTACGCCGGCCTGGGAGGCAGGCCTGCGGCCCGGCATGCGGATCGGACAGGTGGGCCGCACGCCGGTCCGCACGCCCAAACAGTTCTGGGCGGCCGTGGCCGGCCAACAAGGCCCCGTCCAACTCCGCCTGGCCGAGGAAGATGAGAAACCGGTACGGGTCATTGGCCCGGATACCTAGCCTCGGGGGCCGGCATCGGGTTGCGCGCCTCCCAACCTCGCCCGGCTGAGGGCCTCGTAGGTCGGCCCCTCGCGGCCGAGTTGGCTGGAGAACAGCACGACTTCGGAGACGTTTACCCGGCCGGCGAGGAAATCGGCGTGTTGCTGGAGGAGTTGCCCCAGCTCGGCCAGACCGGGCCCACCGCGGCGGACCCGCCCGATCGTCAAGTGCGACTCATAGCGGCGGTGCTCGGGACGAAAGCCCAGCTTCCTCAGCGGCTCCTCGATCTTTCCATGCAGGGTCACCATCTCCTCTTGGCCAGCGCCGACGCCCAGCCAGACGGTCCGGGGCCGGCGGGTGTTGGGAAACGCGCCTGCCCCGCGAAGCTCCAGGTCAAACGGCTCGACTTCGGCGGCCCCCAAGCGGACCGCTTCGCATACCCGAGGAATCTCCTGCGACGCAACCTCGCCGAGGAATTTCAGCGTCAGGTGCAGGTTGTGGGCCTCCACCCATTTAACGTCGGCCGGCACAGCAGACAGCTCCTCGACCAACTGCCCGGCGCGCTGCCGGGTCGCCGGGTCGATCTCTACCGCGACGAAGGTGCGAACGGTGTGTTTCATGGGAAGGGGCGAGGGATCGGAGATTTGCGATTGGGGATTTGGGATTGGAGTTCGTGGATTGGCCGCTCGCGGCTTAGTGGTCCGTTTCACAAATAGCTGTAGGGTTGGTCTTGCGGATCTAGTAAGTTGGAGGGGTGAATGGATTCCGAGGCGATTCTTGCGAAAGGACTCGCATGTCTGGCCCCTCTCCGGCTTACCAGCCCAAGTTTCCGCTCCGCGAACTTCTTGCACGACTGGATGCCCGCCGTGCAGCCGACCCACGACACCCCCTAACAGTAGCATCGTAACCCTACAACTATTTGTGAAACGGACCACTAAACCTCGGACAATTGGCCGATCAGCTTCTGTCGGGCCTGCCGGAGGGCCTCCGCCGCGTCCCTGGCATTCTCGAAGGCTTCGTCCAACGTCTCGGCCTCAGTAATCAACTCCGGGTCCATCGGCAAAGTGACGACATACCCGCCTTCCTCGGCCGGCTGGAGGGTCAACACCATCTGGCCGTCGCTGACCGTATACGCCTTGGCAGGGATCATCGGCACACCCCGATTCTTGGAGCATCAGCACGAAAAGCACTCCCCACATGCAGCGTAGCCGATCGGGGACCGCCCGGCAAGCGCGCCAACTGGCCGCGACGAGGCATTGTCGGGGTGCGGTCAGGCGCAGGAGGTTTCCAGGGCGGCGACTGCCCACCTCTTGCGCCTTCACCGCCGCGACAGGCAAGCTCTCTGGGACAGCCGCGGGGAATCAGTTCTCGGTACTCCGTACTCAGACCACCTGCCTGCCCGCAACAACTCAACCGTCTGGGTACCGTCAGCCACCTCGTTCGGCGCCACCACGGCCGCAGACTGCCCAGTAGGGCAGACGTTTCTGTCTGCCATGTTTCACGCCAGCACCCACTTGCTCGGTCCGTGAGGTGGCTGCCGGACGTAACGGGGGACTGCGTAACCCGGCAGCCGGGCGCGGAGCTGCTCGATGAGTCGCACGCCGGTTGCCTCGGGCACCTCGAAATGGGCGGTCCCGGCCACGCGGTCCAACTGGTGCAGGTAATACGGCATCACCCGCAGGTCGGCCAGCCGTTCGCACAGGTCGGCCAACACCTCGACCCGATCGTTGACCCCCCGCAGCAGGACCGCCTGATTGAGCACTGGGATGCCGGCGTCGACCAGCCGGCCCAGGGCGGCGGCCACGGCGGCGTCGACCTCGGCCGGATGGTTGACGTGCACCACCACGATGCCCGTAAGCCGGCTCCCCCGAATCCACGCCAGCATTTCCTCGGTCACCCGCTGGGGGATCATCACCGGCAACCGGGTGTGCACCCGCAGGCGTGTCACGTGAGGGATTTCGGCCAGACGCGCGGCAAGCTGGGCAAGCTGTTCATCGGGCAGCGCCAACGGATCGCCCCCGCTCAAGATGACCTCGTGGATCGACCCGTCGGCGGCGATCCGCTCGAAGGCGGGCTGCCAGTCTACCGGCTCCCGGGGCACGGCGTGATCGGGAAAATGCCGGCGGAAGCAGAAGCGGCAATGGACGGCGCACCGCCGAGTTGCTACCATGACGCATCGGCCCCGGTACTTCCGCAGTAGTCCCGGCCGGCACGTGGCCTGGGCCTCGCCGAGCGGATCGGTGTGGTAGCCGGGCACCTCCGCCCGTTCGGCTGGACGTGGCAAAACCTGCACCAACAGGGGGTCCTCCGGATCGCCGGGCTGGATGCGACTGAGCAGCGTCCGGGGGACCAGCAACGGGAAGCTGCCGGCGGCCGGGTACCCACTGGGTGCGGCGGCGGCCGCCACCCGGTGGTTGAGCCCCAGCAGCCGACAGAGTTCGGCCGGGTCCCGCACCGCGTCGGCCAGCACCGCCTGCCAACCGGTGCGGTACGGCCGGGCCGGTGCCGCATTCGCTTGAAAAGCTAAACTTGCCATAACGGTGCATCGTACCACAACCCCACCCAGCCAGAAAGCAAAACGGGAACACGACCGTGGCCAGTTACAACACCAGCCAGTTCCGCAAGGGCCTGAAGGTCCAGTTGGACGGCGATCCGTACTTGATGATCGAGTGCAACTTCGTCAAGCCCGGCAAGGGCCAGGCCCTGTATAAGTGCAAGCTGAGGAACCTCGTCCGCAACACGGTCCTCGACCGGACCTACAAGAGCGGCGACTCGCTCGAGGCCGCCGACATCGAGGAGATCGCGGCCCAGTATCTCTACCACCAAGGCGACCATTTCGTCTTCATGGACAACCAGAGCTATGAGCAATACGAGCTGGGCCAAGAGCAGGTCGACGACGGCTGGAGATACCTCAAGGAGGGCACGGTCTGCAGCATGTTGCTGTTCGACGGCAAGCCCATCGGGGTGACGCCTCCCAACCACGTGGTGCTGAAGGTGGAATACTGCGAGCCGGGCGCCAGGGGTAACACCGCCACGAACGTCAGCAAGCCCTGCAAGGTGGAAACCGGCGCCGAGTTCGATTGCCCCGCCTTTGTCAACATCGGAGACCTGATCAAGATCGACACCCGCACCGGGCAGTACATCGAGCGGGTGAAGGAGTGAGGGGAAGGCGGAAGGGGGAAAGGGGAATTTGGGCGACATCGCCGTTTAGCCCGCATTATTCACGGTGGTGTGCCACCGCTTGCCGTAAGGCAAGCAGTGCACCGACGTTACCCACTGCACTGCTTCTGGCGAAGCAGTGGCACACTGCGGCGGCTTTCCCCGGGCCGTGAATAATCCAGGTTTAGCGGTCGCCGGTACGGCGACCCGTCGGCGGGAAGCCGATCGCAACGATATGTCCCACTCGGCCAACGACGACTTCCGACCCACGGCGCGCTGGGAGAATCTTCGGCTGCGGGCCGGTTTGCTGCGTCGGCTCCGCGAGTTTTTCGACCGGCACGGCTTTCTTGAAGTCGAGACCCCCATCCTCTCAGCCGACACGGTGGTCGACCGTCACCTCGACCCGTTCTCGACGGAGATCCCCCATGGCCCCGGCGAGCCGCCGCTACGGCTCTGGCTGCAAACCTCGCCGGAGTTCGCCATGAAGCGCCTGCTGGCAGCCGGGGGCCGGGCGATTTACCAGGTCACTCGGGTATTTCGCCTCGACGAGCAGGGACCGCTGCACAATCCCGAATTCACCATGGTCGAGTGGTACCGCGTCGGCGACGGCCTCGATGAGGGGATACAACTGACCAGCGATCTGTGCGACGCGCTGCTAAAGCGCGGACCGGCCGAACGCCTGACCTATCGCGCGGCCTTCCAGGAGCACGTGGGGGTCGATCCCCACACGGCCGACGCCGACACACTGATCTCTGCGGCCCAGCGGTGGGGCATCGTGTCGCCAGCGAGCCTTTCGAGCCAGGATCGCGACGGCTGGCTCGATCTGCTGCTCAGCGAGCGGGTGCGTCCCCACCTGGGGCAGAAACGGCCGGTGATCCTGTACGACTACCCGGCCACCCAGGCGGCGCTGGCGCGGGTCCGCGCCGACGAGCCGCCGGTCGCCGAGCGGTTCGAGCTGTTCGTCTCGGGCATCGAGCTGGCCAATGGTTACCACGAGCTGCTCGACCCGGCCGAGCTGCGGCGGCGCAATGCCCGGGCCAACGCCCAGCGGCAGGCCGACGGGAAGCCGCCGCTGCCCGAGCAGAGCCGCCTGCTGGCGGCGATGCAGTCGGGCCTTCCGCCGGCAGTCGGTGTCTCGCTCGGGTTTGACCGCCTGGTGATGCTGGCCGCCGGGGCCAAGAGCCTCAGCGAGGTAATGGCGTTCCCCTTCGATCGGGCGTAGGCAACGGGAACCGCTCTCGGTGGAAGAGGGCGAACGGTCAGAGGAAAACTGTAAAGAAAGGTTTCCGACGAGAAGGGTTGCCCATCGGCGGTGCCCTTGTTGGCGCTGCCCCGCGGTCCTATAATTGTAGACGGAGTCTGCAGATCTTTGTCGGTCTTCTCGTGAGGGTGTCATGTTTGGAGGAGTGCCGCTGCTTGGGTCGACTGCAAGGAGTATTGTCGTTGAGACTCGCACGGGCAGAAGGATCAGCAACGAGATCGCGCCGGCGCCGGGACTTCGCGAACGCGAGATCTATCGCCAGGCATTGAAGACACACGTTGGTCCCGTTTGGCATGAAAGGAAGGCTGCTACCGGCGGGTACAATTGTGCCGGGCATGTCTGGGCAAGTCGACGAACGGCCTTGTACAACAGTGCAGAGTGGCGACTTATTCTGGAGGATGACGGGTACGCGGTGTTGCCCGGTAGTGAATCCGCGGTCTTCGGCGACTTGGCACTCTATATCCGCCAAGACAACAACGAAATCTGGCACGTGGCTCAATTCATTGGTCTTCGGCCGCTATTGACAGGTGGCTCGAACGAGGCCTGGTTGCTGAGCAAACTGAACGACGGGTCGGGAGAAGTGATGCACTTCGCTTGCTTCCTGAGTACTTACTACAAGACCCTTGGATATGAGACCAGAGTCGAGTATTGGACTGACCGCCCCGCGAACTGAAGGACGGGCCATGAGTGCGAAGCTGCTGGAGAACTTGACATCTGAAGAACTCGCGGTCCGCCTGGCGTTTGTGTCGGCGCACAGCGCGTTGCGAGCGTGTCTCCAGAAGACCAGAGAAGTTGGTGAACTGGCCGGAGCGCTGCGGTTGGGAACGATCACTGAAGACGGCATAGAGCGGTTCGTGTCGGGGCTTCTTAAGGATCTGCGGATCGGCGAGCGCTTTGAACACGAAATTGCCCTAGCGGCTTTGGCGGCAGTCCTCGAAACGCGCCCAACAGACTTCGCGGAGCAGTTCCTGCAAGACCTTTCTCGCTTGAGATTGGCCGAGATGAGTCTCTGCATCCGCGTGGCGCGCGAATGCCTCAAACGCCGAGTCAACATTGCGCGTTGTCAATCGAGGGTTTTCCGGCTGGAGCCGGACGAAGAATGTGTTCTTTCTGTGGTAACCTCCCAATCACCGTTTCCCGAAAACGGCAACACACTTGAAAACACCACCGTTACATACAAGGTTGCGTGATGCCAAAGCTCGAATACTTCTTGGTGTCCGAGTCTCTCTCTGTCGATCAGCAGAGCAATAACGTGAGCGTCTTCAGTATTCTGGAGGAGCTTTCTGGCCTGTTGCCTCTGACCATACCTCGGCTGGTGGCAATCAGTAGTTGGAACATTGAACCGAGTGAGAGAGACCGCGACTACCAAGTGGCTCTGAGGATTCGCCTGCCTTCGGGCGAAGTCATGCCAGAATCTAAGGATTTCAAGGTGAACTTCACGACCACTAGAATGCGTCATCGCATCTTCCAGCACGTGCACGGACTGCGAGTCAACGAGGCCGGAGAACTTACCTTTGAGGTTCTGCTTGACGGCGAGCAGAAGGCAAGCCACACGATTACCATCCACGCACGGCCGGAAGAGGCGTGAGTGATGGGCTTATTTGCAGCCGTGGTTTCTTAGCGCCTCACTCTCGTCAGAAAGGACGCTGCGCGTGCCCCTTCCTTCCCAAACTATCCGCGTCAACCTGGCCGAGCGCAGCTACGACATCGAGATCGGCTCGGGCAATCTCGCGCACGTGGGGCCGTTCCTCTCCCGGCTCGGCAAGGTCTCACACGCCGTGCTGATTACCGATCAGAACGTCCAGGAACCGCACGCCATGCGGGCGGCCGAGAGCCTGGCCGGCGAGTCGGCGGAGGTCGACGTCGTGGCCGTCGAGCCGGGCGAGCCGAGCAAGTCGATCGACGTGGCCGCCGGACTCTGGCAGGGCCTGCTGGAGCTGGGGGCCGATCGCCAGACCGTGGTGGTGGCCGTCGGCGGCGGCGTGGTCGGCGACCTGGCCGGGTTCATCGCCGCCACCTACGCCCGGGGTATCCGCTTCTTCCAGGTGCCCACCTCGCTCTTGGCCCAGGTCGACAGCTCGGTGGGCGGCAAGGTGGGCGTGAACCTGCCCGGGGCGAAGAACATGGTCGGGGCGTTCCTCCAGCCGCTGGGCGTGCTGATCGACACCGCCACCCTGGAGACCCTCCCGCCCCGCGAGTACCGCGCCGGGCTGGGCGAGGTGGTCAAGTACGGCGTGATCCTGGACGCTGAGCTGTTCGACTACCTCGAAGCCAACGTTGCCGCGCTAATCGCCCGCGACCACGAAGTGCTCTCACACGTGATCGCCCGCTGCTGCCGCCTGAAGGCCGACGTGGTCGAGCGCGACGAGCGGGAGGAGACGGGCCAGCGGGCGGTGCTCAACTACGGGCACACCTTCGCCCACGCCCTGGAGGCGCTGGCCGGCTACGGAAAGTTGCTGCACGGCGAGGCGGTGGCCATCGGCATGGTGTGTGCCTCGCGACTGGCCCAGCGGTTGGGCCGCATCGACGCCGGGCTCACCCAGCGGCAGCGGAGCCTGCTGGAGGCCCTCGGCCTGCCGGTCGAGCTGCCCCAGCTCGACCGCGACAAGATCCTCGACACCATGACGCACGACAAGAAGGTGCAGCACGGTCGGCTGCGATTCGTGCTGCCCAGCAGGCCGGGCCACGTGGAGTTGGTCGGCGACCTCGATCCGGCCGACGTGCGAGCCGCTTTGGACAGGTAGTGCGTATCCTGGAGCCCCGGCGAGCATTCGCGAGGCCGCAGTCCAGCGAGCCCCTAGCAAGCGGCGCGGCCAACCGAAGCGGACGGGCGGAATAGAACTTGACGGCGTGTCGTTGGTGTGCAAGACCGAGTCATTGCCAGTCTCAGGAGTCCCAAGTTGTCGGAGGGGGTGGCTGGGGTCGCACGAAGTGCGCCCCCAGACATCAGGTTTTCCGGGGGCGAGCCGACGCTCGAGCCCGGCCACCCCGAGTTGGAGCCGCCGAACTTGGAACTACTGAGTCTGGATTGGCTTACCGAGTTGGTATACAATGGCCTCGATTCAGCGACCACCCCGTTCCGGCCGCTATCTCTCAAACCAGCGCCCTCGGAGGACTCCCATGATCGCCCGATTGAAGGACTCGCTGCCGCTTCTGCTCACCGGCTTGTTGGCCCTCACCCTGCCCAGTCCTGAAAGCCTTGCCCAACAGGGGCGACGCGGGTTTGGCGGACCCATCGAGCTCAACCCGGACGACGTTCCGGCGTTTGCCGATCCGCCCGCTGGCTTCGACGCCAAGCGCGAAGGGATCCCGCACGGCCGCTTGGAAATGATCACCTACGATTCGAAGTCCGTTGGGACCACCCGCAAGATGCAGGTCTACACGCCGCCCGGCTACTCGAAGGACAAGAAGTACCCGGTGCTGTATCTCTTGCACGGCATCGGCGGCGACGAGACGGAGTGGCAGCGTTTCGCCACGCCCAACGTCCTGTTGGACAACCTCATCGCCGACGGAAAGGCCACGCCCATGATCGTGGTGATGCCCAACGGCCGGGCGCAGAAGAACGACCAGGCGGAAGGAGGCTTCGGCTCTGCTCCCGCCTTCGCCGCCTTCGAGCAGGATCTGCTGAAGGACGTGATCCCGGCGATCGAGTCGCGTTACTGCGCTGAGGCCGACCGCGAACACCGGGCGATTGCCGGGCTGTCGATGGGCGGCGGACAGGCGCTGAACTTTGGGTTGGCGCACCTCGACACGTTCGCCTGGGTCGGCGCCTTCTCAGCCGCACCCAACACCAGGCCGGCCAAGGAACTTGTGCCCGACCCCGCAGCCACCAAGGCCAAGCTCAAATTGCTCTTTATCTCCTGCGGCAAGAAGGACGGCTTGATACGGATCAGCCAAGGCGTTCATGCCTACCTGCGGGACAATAACGTCCCGCACATCTGGCACGTCGATGACAACGCCCACGATCCCACCCATTGGAGGAACACCCTCTATCACTTCGCGCAGCGGATTTTCGGTGCCCAAGGCACACCCGCCGTGCCGGTTAAGCCAAGTGAAACGCCTGCGCCCCCGGCCAGCCAGCCGGCTTCACCGGAGGCTGCGGCGCCAGTGGATGATTTCCAGCCCTCGTCGCTAAATCAGCCCGGCCAGCAGTATCCCCAGGTCAACTCCGAACGCCGCGTTCGATTTCGCATCGTTGCGCCCCAGGCCCGGAGCGTTAGCGTGAGCTTTCGCGGAACCGTGCTGACCAAGGGCGAGGACGGCGCCTGGGCGGGCACGACGCGGCCATTGGATGAAGGCTTCCACTACTACCATCTCACGGTTGATGGGGGGACGTTCAACGACCCCGGCACCTTGAACTTCTACGGTTCTAGTCGTTGGGAAAGCGGCGTTGAAATCCCCGCCCACGACCAGGACTTCTACGCGCTGAAGGACGTCCCCCACGGCCGCGTGCAGCAGATTCTCTTCCCCTCCAAGAGCACCAACACGCAACGTTGTGCCTTCGTCTACACGCCACCCGGGTACGACAAGGACCCCGACAAGCGATATCCGGTGCTCTACCTGCAGCACGGCTGGGGCGAGGATGAAACCGCCTGGAGCAACCAGGGCCGGGCCAACCTGATCATGGACAACCTGATCGCCGCAGGCAAGATCCGGCCCTTTCTGATTGTGATGACCTACGGCATGACCAACGAAGTCCGGTTCGGCGGCCTCGCCAGTTTCAAGATCGGTTCATTCCAGACGGTTCTCGTCGACGAGCTGATCCCTTACATCGACACCAACTTCCGCACGCTCGCCGATCAACCCCATCGCGCCATGGCCGGTCTCTCCATGGGCGGAATGGAGACCAGGCAGATCACCCTGGCCAACCTCGACAAGTTCTCGCACATCGGGCTGTTCAGCGGCGGGACCATCTCCCTGAACGATGTCAACAACACGCCGGGTTTCAAGGAGAAGGTCAAGCTGGTATTCGTCAGCTACGGCAGCCGCGAACTCGGTGGCAGCCGCGGTGGCGGGCGTGGCGGCTTCGGCGGCGATCCACAGGCGAATGCCGACGCGTTGAAACAAGCCGGTATCAACAGCGTCTTCTACGTCTCCCAGGATACGGCCCACGAGTTCCAGAGCTGGCGCCGCAGCCTGCGCGAGTTCGCACCGCTGCTGTTCCAAGACCAGCCCCTTCTGCCTGCGTCCGCACAGAAGACGGCCGAGCCGAGTGCGGTAACGCCCGCGCCTGCGGCGACCGCGCCTGCCGTGAAGACCCTCCGGATCAAGGCCGGCCAGTCCACGCCATTCAAGGATTCGAGCGGCAATGTCTGGTTGCCGGAGCAGGGTTTCGAGGGAGGCGAGACGATCGCTCGCGATCCGGAGACGAAGATTGCAGGGACCAAGGATCCGGGCCTGTTCCTCACCGAGCATTACTCGATGGAGTCCTTCTCCTGCAAACTCCCCAATGGCAAGTATCTCGCCAAGCTCTACTTTGCGGAGACGTACGAGGGCATCACCGGCCCCGGCCAGCGCGTGTTCTCCTACACCGTGCAGGGACGCGAGTTCAAGGATTTCGATATCTGGGCCAAGACCGGCGGCCCCTATCGCGCCTACATCGAAACGGTGCCCGCGGAAGTGACCAACGGGGAATTCCGCGTTGTCTTCAAGAGCCAGATCCAGAACCCGGAGATCAACGCGATTGAGATCATTCCGCAAACGGAGGCCGAGTCAAATGCGGCTGCCCCCGCGCGCAACGAGCACCAGTGAGAAGTCCTACGCCTGGAGAGACAGACCTTCATGAAGAACACTGCCATGCGACCCGTTCAATTCCTTCTGGCGTACGCGAGCCTGCTTGTGCTGAACGCCGGCGTTCTCGCAGCCGCTACGCCGGATTCCCCCGGGACCTCTGCTGACGTGGCAAAACACTGGGTCGCCGACAACGGCAACGGTACCTACTCCAATCCCCTGTTCTATGAAGAGTTCGAGGACCCGGACGTCATCCGCGTCGGCGAGGACTATTACCTAGCCGGCACCACGATGCACATGAATCCCGGCCTGATCGTGATGCACTCCAGGGACCTGGTGAACTGGGAGCTGGCCAGCTATTGCGTCGATCACCTGGACCTCGGGCCTAGATTCCGCCTGGAAGGCGGAAACATCTACGGCCAGGGCATCTGGGCGCCCTCAATCCGCTACCACGAGGGCACGTTCTACGTCCTCTCCAATGTCAACGGCGTGGGCACCCAAGTCTTCCGCTCCAAGTCCCCCAACGGCCCCTGGGCACGCAACCAGCTCCCCGGCATGCACGACCTGTCCGTCCTCTTCGACGACGATGGCAAGATCTACGCCATCTACGGCGCAGGCCGGCCCGCCATCGTCGAACTCAACAAAGACCTCACTGCAATCCTCCCCAATACCCGCCGCCAGATGAACGCCCAAGGCCTGGGCGAAGGCCACCACCTCTACAAGATCAAGGGCAAGTATTTCGACGTTTCAGCCATCCCCGGCGCGCATACCGACCAGGTCGTCGCCCGCGCCGATTCGATCGGCGGGCCCTGGCAGGTCGAGCGCATGGTCCAGAGCGAGTCGCTGGGCGTGCCCACTCAAAACGGCCTCCGCGCTGGCGGCCGCGGCGGTAATCGAACCTTCACGATCATACCCAGCGACCCCAACGCCGGCGGAGGACTCACCCTTCACCAGGGCGGCATCGTCGATACCCCCTCCGGCCAATGGTGGAGCATCATCATGCAGGACCACGGCAGCATCGGCCGCATGGTCGCCCTGGTCCCGGTCACCTGGGACAACGACTTCCCGATCATCGGCCTGCCGGGCAATCTCCGCAAAGCGCCCAACACCTGGATCAAACCCGACACCGGCCATGCCCAGGATCCCCAGCCGGCCTTCGTCCATAGCGACAGCTTCGACGCTGCCAAGCTTAATCCCGTCTGGCAGTGGAATCACGTCCCTGATGACGCCAGGTGGTCGCCTACGGAGAAGCCTGGCGCTCTGCGCCTTCACAGCCTTCCCGCCAGCGACTTCTGGACGGCCCGCAACAGCCTCACGCAGCGGCCGCCGGGACCCGAGTGCGTGGCGACCGTGGAGCTGGACGGCTCGGGTCTGGTGGCGGGGGACACCGCCGGCTTGGCGCTGCTGAGTTTTCCCTACGCCTGGATTGGCCTGGTCAAAGCTGCCGAAGGCGTGACCCTCCAGACCTTCGACCAGACCAATCGCCGCTCCGCCAAGGCCCCGACCAGCCCCACGCACCTTTGGCTCCGCGTGGCCTGCAATTTCGACACCGAGAAAGCCGTCTTCACCTGGAGCCCCGACGGCAAGGAGTTTGCTCCCCTCGGCGAACCATTCACCATGGTGTTCCAGCTCACCACTTTCCAGGGCGTTCGCCTTGCCCTGTTCAATTACAGCACGTCCGGCGAACCCGGCGGCTATGCCGACTTCGACAACTTCACCGTGGAAGAGCCGCGAGCCTCGGGCATTGAACGCACCATTCCCGTGGGCAAGACCATCGCCCTCACCAGCGGCACCGACGGCAGTCTCCTGGCCATGAGCGCCCCGGACATGTCACTCGTCAATATCCCCTCGGATTCACCCCTCGCCTCCACGCCCAATGTGCGCTTTCAGGTCATCGATCTAGGCAAGGGGCGCGTGGCGCTGCGGGCAAGCAATGGCCGGTTGGTTTCTGCCGGCGAGGGCGGCGTGGTTCTCACAGACCTCGCCGGCGCCCCGCCAGGGGACGCCGAATCGTTCCAATGGGTCAACCTGATGCGGGGCGACACGATGCTCATGTCGCTCACCAACCACCGCTACCTGACCACCAAGCCCAACAGCCCCGGGCAGGTCACGGCTTCTGCCATCGGGCCGCGCCCGGACCGCAAGGACGGCGCCTGCTTCCAATGGAAAGCAGCCGAATGAGACACGACCAGTGCCGGAGCGATACTGTACCCGTCCATGCCGCTTGTGGATGGTCATCCTGATGGCCGAGACCTTGAACGCGCGGAGGACACGGAGACTGTCTACCCGGGGACCATCCAGGGGAAGACATACGCCTGCAAGAGCGTCAGCCCGCCCATCAGCGAGGCCAGCACCAGGCTGTGCCAGAAGACGAACCGCAGGATTTGCCCTTCGTTTCCGGGCTGATTGGTGGCGGCGGCCGAGACGACGATGCTCTGGGCGTCGATCATCTTGCCCATCACCCCGCCGGTGCTGTTGGCGGCGCAGATCAGCACGGGACTGAGCCCGAGCTGTTCGGCGGTGACCTTTTGCAGACTGCCGAACAGCGCGTTCGACGAGGTGTCGGAGCCGGTCAGGGCCACGCCCAGCCAACCCAACATGGCCGCGAAAAACGGGTAGAGGACCCCGGTCCGCGTGAAGGCCAGGCCGAGGGTCACGTCGACGCCGCTATAGCGCGTGGTAAACGCGATGGCGAGCATCGCGGCGATGGTAAACAGCGGCCAGCGCATGCGGTGCAGCGTCGCCGCCCAGACCCGCGCGAAACGCCGCGGGCCCACCCGCATCCAACAGCCCGACAACACGGCGGCCAGCAGGATCCCCGTACCGGTCGCCGAAAGCCAGTTGAGGCGGAAGAGGGCCTCCTCGGGCTTGTCGCGGCGGGGGACCGCCGGTACGTCGCGATAGATGCAGCCGTGCAAATAACCAACGGCTACGCTCGTCTCGGTCCAGCCGGCCAAGACGTTGGGGCGCTCCCACCAGGCCGGGGCGCGATCGCCGTCCGGGTTTCGCGCCGCCAGCGCGGTGGAGGACAATCCGCCGTCGAGGAAGGTGCGGACGGCAGGTATGCCCCAAACCAACACACACACGGACAGCAAGACCCACGGAACCCAGGCGCTGGCGATCTCGCGGCGGCTGAAACGCGGGGTGGCCGGCGCTTGGTGCGGTTCGGTTTCGTCCTGGAATCGCCAGATGTCGGCCGGCTGCCAGAACTTCAACAGCAGCGCAGTGGCCACCAGCGAGACCAGCCCGCCGGCGACGTCGACCAGCGTCGGTCCGAGGAGGTTCGAGGTGAGCAATTGCACGGCGGCGAAGCTGCCGCCGCTCAGGAGCACGGCCGGCCAGACTCCCCGCAGGTTCCGCCAGCCGGCCATGGCCACGATCATCCAAGCCGGGATGATCAGCGAGAAGAAAGGGAGTTGCCGCCCGGCCATCATGCTCAGTTGCATCTCCGGCAGGCCGGTGACCTTGGCGAGCGTGGTGATCGGGGTTCCCAGCGCGCCGAAGGCCACCGGCGCGGTGTTGGCGATCAGGGCCAGTCCGGCCGCGTTTAAGGGGCTGAAGCCGGACCCGATCAACAGCGCGGCCGAGATGGCCACGGGGGTGCCGAATCCGGCGGCCCCTTCCACAAAGGCCCCGAAGCAAAAGGCGATCAGCAGGGCCTGGATCCGCCGGTCGGGCGAGAGTGCGGCCACGGAACTCTTGATCTTCTCAAACTCGCCGGTTTCGACGGTCAGGCAGTAGAGGAACACGGCCCCCAGCACGATCCAGCCGATGGGAAACAGCCCGAAGCACGCCCCGTAGATCGCCGCCGCCGCCGCCGCCTGCCACGGCATTCCACACGCCAGGACGGCCACGGCCAGGGCCGCGGCCAGCCCGGCAGCCGCCGCCCGCGGAGCGGGCCAGCCGAGCCAGCCGAGCGTTCCCAACAACACCACAATCGGCAGCGCCGCCAGCAAGGTGGAGAGAACCACCGATCCGGTCGGGTTGTAGACTTGAGTCCACTCCATCGGGCAGGACCTGTGGGACAATGTGACAGACTACTAGCATCCATATCTTCCTGACCGCCAGTTCGCTGTCAAGAGAATCACAAACGGGTTTGGGTCAAGGCGGGCAGGCCCCACGTCTTTGCGCCCGGCCAACACGAGTCTCTTAGCTTGGCGACTCCGACCGCGACTGCGTCCAGACTTCGGCCAACGCCACCAGCCACTCGGCCGCGGCGACCATCTCGTCCAGGCAGGCCCACTCCAAGGGCGAATGGGGGTTGTGCTGCCCGGTGGCCAGGTTGGGGGTGGGCAGGCCCAGCTCCGTCAGCCGCGAGCCGTCGGTGCCGCCGCGGACGATCGAAAGCTTGGCCCGGCGACCCAGCCGCTCGAGCGCCCGCTGGGCGTAGGCCACGGCGCGGGGCTCGCGGGCGAGGCCTTCCGACATGTTGCGATACTGCTTGCTGAAGGTCACCTCGATCTTGGCCTGGGGGAATTCGGCCATGCTGTCGGCCGCAGCCCGGTGCAAGAGATCGGCATAATCCTGCAACCTGGCGGTCTCGAAATCCCGCAGGAGGACCCGCAGTTTCACGTTTGCCACCCCACCGCCCATCTCGTAGGGGTGCAGGAAGCCATCCCGGCCCTCGGTCGTCTCGGGCGAGAGCCGATCGGGGGGCAGCCGGCCGAGAAAACCGGCGGCCACCCGTAGGGCGTTGGTCATCCGGCCCTTGGCGATCGAGGGATGGATGTTGACGCCACGGATCGTGACCACGGCCAGATCGGCCGAAAAGGTCTCCACGTCGATCGCATCGGCCCCTTGGCCGTCGAGGGTGTAGCAGGCCGCCGCCGCGATCTGCCGGAGGTCGAGCTTTTCCACACCGCGGCCGACCTCCTCGTCACAGGTGAAACACAGTCGGACCGGCCCGTGCTCGATCTCCGGGTGTTCCCTAAGGTGGACGGCCGCCTCCATGATGACGGCCAGGCCGGCCTTGTCGTCGGCCCCCAGCAGCGTGGTACCGTCGGAGGTGATGATGGTCTGGCCGAGCAGTCTGGCGAGTTCTGGATTGTCGGCGATGCGGATTACCCGGCTGGGATCACCCGGCAGGACCAGGTCGCCGCCCGGGTAGTCCTCGATGACTTGGGGTTTGACGCCGGCGCCGGGTGTTTCAGGCGACGTGTCCAGATGGGCGCAATAGGCAATCACCTCGGCCGGCTGGTTGCTCGTGGGGGGTATGGTCGCCAGGACGATGCCGTGCTGATCCTGCCGGGCGTCGTCGATGCCCAGGGCCCGGAGGTCCTCGAACAACAGCCGCCCCAGATCGAGTTGCCCGGGGGAACTGGGATACGTCTCAGCCCCTTCCTGGGAGGTCGTGTCGATCCTTACGTAGCGCAGAAAACGCTCCAGAAGCCGCTGTCGGTTCATAGTCTTCACTCTCGATCGGCGGGAAATGCGTATCGCTGGTTTCCTATCTTCCCTGAAACCGGCCGGTTCTGGTAGGCTTGCAGGCGGCGGCACTGGGGACCCGACTGTAGCCGCGGGTGGCAGCCCGCGGTTGGCCTCGCCCACGCCACCACTGTCAACCGCGGGCTGCCGCCCGCGGCTAGGAACCCATTTTGAAAGCCGGATCGCGAGGTGCTCAACATGCCCGCTCAAGTTCGCTACCTGGTGTTCGATATCGAGAGCGTGGCCGACGCCGAGCTGGTGGCCAAGCTCCGCTACGCGGGCGAGTCGCTCAAGCCGGCCGAGGCAGTGCGGCGATATCGCGATGAGTTGCTGGAGAAGTACGAGAGCGACTTCATCCCGTACACGTTCCAGATCCCCGTTTCGGTGGCGGTGGGCAAGGTGACCGGCGATCTGCGGCTGGCCGACGTGGTGGTGCTCGACGAGCCGCAATTCCGCCCCCACGTGATTACCGAGAACTTTTGGCGGGGGTGGGAGAAGTATCGCCGCCCCACGCTGGTGAGCTTCAACGGCCGGGGGTTCGATCTGCCGTTGTTGGAGCTGGCGGCGTTTCGTTACGGACTGAGTGCGCCCGGCTGGTTTCGCTCCGACGGCAAGTCCTTCGAGCAGGCCCGCAGCCGCTACAACACCAAGTCACACATCGATCTTTGTGAGTTGCTGACGAACTTCGGGTCCACGCGCTTCCACGGCGGGCTGAACCTGGCGGCCAATCTGCTGGGCAAGCCGGGCAAGATGGACGTCGAAGGCCACATGGTCCAGGACCTCCACGACGCCGGCCGGCTGGCCGAGATCAACGACTATTGCCGCTGCGACGTGCTGGACACCTACTTCGTCTTTCTCAGAACTCGGGTGCTGATGGGCCAATTGCCGCTGGACACCGAACAACAGATCATCGGCCAGACCAAGGCCTGGCTCGAACAAAAGGCCGCAGAGGTCTCCGCCTACCGCATCTACCTGGAGCACTGGGGCGACTGGGTAAACCCCTGGCAGGAGGCAGACCGCCCCGTGACGGCGGGTCGATGAGCTGGCGTATGAAGAAGCCAACAACAAGGGACACAGAGACGCGACCGGTCGATTGACAACGCTGGCGGCGGCGGCTACGCTGAGAATTGGGGCATTTTGCTGGCGCCGGGAAAAAGGGGACAGGTCCAATTTGCCGGAACGGCCCGCGACCAACCTTCGGTCGGGACCCACGGAGCGTGGGTGCCCCGGCTTCGCACAAATTGGACCTGTCCCCTTTTTCCTCCTGGGATCGTGCAAGTCCGTTTGGAAGAGGGCTACCCATGGCCACGTTCTTCATGTTTGGCAGGTACTCGAAGGACGCACTCGAGCAGGTCAGCGTGGACCGCACCCGGCAGGCTCACCAGGTCGTCGGGGAGCTGGGCGGCCAGATCAAGGCAATCTACGCCCTGCTGGGCGAGTACGACCTGGTGATGATCGTCGAGCTGCCTCGCATGGCCGAGGCCATGCAGGCGTCGATGACCCTAAAGCGCTTGACCGACATCTCCTTCTTCACCACCGCCGCCATGCCGGTCGAGGAATTCGACCAGATGGTCGGCGAGATGTGACCCTGCCAGGGACACCGCAACGAGGCGTCAGGCAGACTGCCGCGGCGGAAGCCCGTCACGTATCGACGCCTGACAGACGCACGGCGGGCTTTCTTCCTGCGCGGGGCGTGCCCGATATGGCCCGTCGTGGACCTCGATCATCTCGCCCGGCCGGGGCTCGCCCTCGTAGCGGACCGTGACGGGCAGGGCCACCGCCCAGAGACTGCCCGATCGGCCCAGCGCTGCCCGGTTGAAGGCCTCGACGTACGTGGCGGCCTCGTCGGCCGACATGGTATCCCGTTCGGCCGGCTCGATGGCGACCGCCGCCGGCGGGACCTCGGTGTAGCTTCCCGGCTGCCAATGCTCGTATCGGGCGATCCATACCCGAAACCGACTCCCCCCCGGATGGCCGGTGCGTTTCATGGTGTGCTCCGGATTCCCAGCAAATCCCGCTTGTCCGCTCTTGACGGATTCCCATCGGTGTAGTATACATACGTATACAGAACTGTCAACCGTAGTTTCGGTCGCCGTCTCGGATGAACCGGCTCCTGGTTTTGGGCCTGGTGCGATGTCGGAGTATGCAGGGGAGAACTTGCGGCGGCTGCTGGCCGACCGAGGGCTGTCGATCCGCCAGCTCGCCGAGAAGACGGGTCTGGACGAGCGGACGATCCGGGGGATCCTCAGCGGCGCCAACACGCCGCACGCCCGCACGCTCCACCGGCTCGCCCGCGGACTCGGCGTGCCGGCCGACGAGTTCTTCCTCCTCCCTTCGCAACTGCTCTACCGGCGTTTCGACCGCCAAACCAATCCGGTCGTGGAGGAGGTCATGCAGTCCCACCGGGAGTTGTTCACCCACTGGACCGTGGCCGATTTCGACGAGCTGCACAGCCGCGTGGGCACCGGCGGGGCGCTCACGTTCGAGGGCACCCTGGCAGCGATCCACCAGATGAACCGCAAGCGGGAATTGCACGAGAAGCTGGACCTGCTCCTGGAAAGCAGCCAAGCCGAAGTAGTCCGAAGCATTATGGATGTGCTGTATGCACAGGTCTCGCTGCAGGCCCAGGAGCTTAGCGAATTCGGCGAGTGATCGTTCGATTCACGGGCTTAGGTAGGAGAGGTCTTCTTCAGCCGCTCTGCCGTAGTAGTGCGACAGCTTCTCTCGCATTGCCTGTCTGGTCCACACGGACAACTGAAGTATCTTCGTGCCCGGTGGCGCCGGTTGATCGCGATCCACCAAGTTGCAGTCCACTCGGCATATGCTCTTGAAGTCCACCATGTAGTGGCCCACTTCAACCGGCCCACCCTTGCGCTGCAGAGTGTATTTGCACAATAGCGCGTGTTCTTCGTAAACGAAACAGTCTATGAAAACGTAGGAACGCCCCTTGGCAATAAGGAATTGCCGTCTCTCAAATAGCAGTTTCTCCCAAGTATCCCGCGGCACGGATTGCTCAGGCGCGACTTTCTGATTGATTCGTGTCAGGTCCTCAGCAAGATACTCGTTCTTGAGAAAGCTCGGCCGGATTTGCACCAGCGGCGCCAATGCGAACGCTTTCCGCTCGATAGAACAGCACGGTGTCACGACCACCGCATACGCTGGGCTGCTAACCGCGATGGCCCAATCGTTCTGCCGTTCGCGGCTAGGATTGTCCGCCTGTGGGGTGGCAAGTTGAAAACCCGTGACGACGTCACCGAAACGGAGAGCGCTTTCGGGACTGTCTTCGTAGAACGAGCCCAAGGTGCCTACTCCCGGTAGAATTCGTCCACATCGAAAACACCGGTGTTCGCAACCCTTTGCTCAGGCGAAAGAAAGTCCTTCTTGATTCGCAACTCTGCGACACCAAGGAAACGGTTGTCCTCCGACAGGCGGACGACTATTTCAAAGCTCTCATACGGAACGGCGACCAGCTTATACCTTTTTTCCTGGAGGTCTGCCCCCGTTGAACCCCTGGTCAGGTCCGGGTACGAGTATTGGCTATCAGGAAGCATGGCTCTCCTCCGCAGGTCGTCTCATGTATTCCCAAATCGGTTCCTTGATCGTACGTTTGAACTCGTCCCAAATGATGTCGTGAAGCTGGTCTGTGACTTCAATGGTTGCGCTGGGCTCAATGCTCTCTGACCACGCGTCGAAATCCAGGATGAGGTTGCGTTTGTTCCCTTCACCCTGTAGGGACTCCACGTAGCGCAGTTTGTGGGGGTCACGCTTGACCACAACCCTATAATGCATGTCCACGGATGCTTCCAACGGGAACCGATCCACCGGAAACACCGTCGCATAATGCGCGCGGAATCCTTCGCTACTGCTATCGAGGACTGGGCATTCATCAATGTAACGTAATCCAATGCGATTGACTACGGGAAGCTGCGTCAGGGTATAGAAATGCCGTGTGACTGAATCGACCACGTCGCGAAAGCACCCTTCCTGACCATGACTGTAGCTCTTATGACTTGTCGAAACAAGGGCCAGCAAGTTTGAGGTCACCTCCAGCTTCACACCGCGTTCGGACTCGAACTGCCACACCCGATTCACGGCTTCTTCCTCTTTGAGACCGCTGACCATCCGCTCAAGTTTCTCTTTGTCAGCTTCGTCGGTAACCAGGAACGGACGACGCAGCAGTAACTCTGACTTTGGGAACTCCTTCATTACCTTGATCTGGAACTCCCCAATTCGATCACCAAGAAAAAAGAGGTTGGGGAATCGGATGGCAAATATGACCTGTTTCACCAGTGGATTTGGAAACACTTCGCCAGAACTCATCCAACACGACCTTTCTATGGTCAGAATGGGGATTCCTGGTCTGCTGAGAACCATTCCTCCGGTGGCTGATTCCGCTTCGCAAACTCCAGGAGTTGCTCGTCGGGGGGTGTCATCCTCTCGATGCGATCCAGGATGCCTTGCCCGGCAGGCAGACACTCTTCGCGATCGCCGAACGGGTCGACCGCTGGTCCCTCACGCGGCAGATGACCGGGTTCCATAGCTCAATCGCTGGTGCGGGCCTGGCTGCGATTGGATGACAACCCAAGCGGCAGGCTCCATAAGCCCCTTATCATTTTAGGCTACCCAAGTACCCGCGTCACGTCAATACGTGCCGCGGCTCCTGCCTTCCGTGGGGCAGGGCCTGACTTGCTAAAAACTTTCTGCCAATATGATCCCGGTTTTGTTCCGCTTCCTATGCTTGGATCAGCCGTTCTCCCCGATCGCCGCTGCCTCAACGGCGTAATACGATCGCCCACAAACGGCCGCGGTTAGGGGCTTGATCCAGGAATTGTTCGCACCGTTCCTCGCGAGTCGACACAAAGACTGACGGCTTAAGCTCTTCCGGCATTCGGGCTGGAACGAAAACCAACACACGGAAAGTGCATTACTGGTCCAAGTTCTTAGCAATCCAGGCAGGGCCACACGGTTGGGGGGGACGCAGTTCCGTTTGCTGGGCCGCGTAGCGCAGTGCAGCGAGTACCGTCTCGACGATCCGCGTGGTGTCGAACTGCTGCTCGGCCGCTGCGGCCACGGCGTGGCGGTCTAGCTGATGGCAGGCTCGTATCGCTTCGACGCAGGTCGGGGGACGGAACCGGTCGAGGAGGATGCCCGTGCGGCCGGGCTCGATGAACGGGGCGCCGGTGGGAACCCCGATTGCCGGGCAGCCGGACAGCAGGATCTCGGCCAGGGCCAACGGGCCGCGGTCGTCATCGGAAAGATACAGGCAGCAGCGGGACCGCCGGGCGGCGTCGAAGAGTTCTTGCCGGGCGAATTCCCCGTAAACGAGCAACCGCAGGCGGGGGAAATGCCGCGCCAGCCGGGCGACCAGTCCCAGGCGGTAGTTGCCCTTGGCGTAGACCAACAGGTCGTACTCCGCCGGCAGCGGTCCACCGGGTTTGGGGTCGATCGGGTAAGGCCAGAGCACAATCGGCGCGCGGTTGCTCGGCCCTCGGTGCCGCTCGATCAGGTCGCGGTACCAGGCCGATTCGGTGAACATCAGCCGGCAGCTTGCGGCGTGGCAGATTTCGCGTTCGGCCGGCAGGCGGCAGGGCCGCCGGCTGTGCTCGAAGAGCACGTTGGGGCCCACGATGAACGGCTGTCCGGTCTGGGCGCACATCGCCGCCGCGTCGCGATCCTCCCAGCACCAGAACCAGGGGATCTCGCCATCCTGGAGCGGGCCGCCGATCGCCAGCCAATCGGGTCTGCGGGCGCAGAGCGCCTTCTGCAGGGCATATTGCCCGTTCCACGGACCGGAGCCGCCCGGCCGGGTGACCTCGCGGATCAGACGTATGCGGCAAATGACGAAGCCCGAATGACGAATGACGAAGTCTCTGCTTCGTGCTTCGTCATTCGTCATTCGAGCTTCGTCATTCGTCATTCGCACTTCGTCATTCAGTAGTTCCAGGTTCGGATGGCCCGGCTTGGGGTGGCCGGGGTCGAGCGTCAGCGAGCCCCCGGAAATCCGGCGGTCTGGGGGCTCACTTCGTTCGACCCCAGCCACCCGTTCCCCAGACTTGGAACTACTGTCATTCGTCATTCGTGCTTCGTCATTCGCCTAGAACATCCTGGGAAAGACCCCGGGGAGGATCTTCGGGCAGGCCAGATCGAGGTTTGGCGGAGGGGTGATCACCAGGCGGCCTCTGGCGGCCCGCAGGCCACCCAGCCACCGATAGCCGTGGGGCCCCATCCCCGAGAGGTGCCAGCCGTGACTGGTCCTCCAGGGATAAACATAGAATGGTTGCAGTCCCAGCCGGATCGGGTCGGTCTCTGTGGCGCCGGCGCGTTGCAGTCGCCGGGCGAAGGCCTGGTCCTCCCCGTTGTTTTCCGCGGGGTATCCGCCCACCTGTTGAAAGACCTTGCGGAGATAAGCCCAACCACCGTGGAACAGGCCGCCGGTTTGGTGTTGCCGAAGCGAACCGTCCTCTCGTGGGTGCAAGACGAGGCTGGGCCGGGACCAGGGCGCGAGCTTCAGCGCCGCCACGCAGGCTCGCAGGGCCCAAGGCAGATAAAGATCGTCGTCGTCCCAGACGGCCAGGGCCTCGACGTCCCTGGAGACCAGGGCGGCGGCCGCATTTCGTTTTTCGCCGAGCGTGGCGTAGCGGTTTCGCACCGAGATCAGCCGCCAACGGTCGCCTTGCTGGTTCTCGTATTGCCCGGCATCGTCGAGGATGACCAGTTCCCGCTTCTCGACGGGGTAATCTTGCTTCAGGAAGCAATGGATGAGGTGCCCCAACTGCGCGGGTCGCAGAAACGTGCAGCAGACGGCGGCCACATTCATCACAGGCTCCAGGCGGCCGTGTTGTGGGAAAGCGTTCGTCCGGTGGCGGCGGCGGCGGTCTGCACGGCTCGTTGGACGTCCATCTGGTTGTAGTCGTCGCCGACGAGGCGAACTGTGTGCCACTGCGCATCGAGCAGCGTCAGTTCGCGCCGCACATGGTCGTACTCGTGCAGGTCGTCGACGTAGACCAGGTCGGGTGCAATCCCCAGCGCGTGCAACTCGGCCAGCCCGTCGATCGCGTCCGTCCGCATGGGCACGATTCTGGCTCGTGTCTCCCAGAGATTCCGGCAGAAGGTTTGGTAGAGCTTGGGCAACCGCTGGCGCCAAGCGGGGTTTTCATGATGCTCGGGACTGCCCTGCCAGGTGTCGATGCAGACCAGCGTGGCGCGGGGGGCGTGGCAGAGGATGTGGCGCGCCGACATGCCCAGCCAGCTACCCGTCTCGACCACGACCTGCGCATCCGCAGAGAGGTGCCGCTGCAGCATCGCGGCCGTCTCCGGGCAGAGCCAACCGTGCCAGTCTTCAGGCACATTGGGCCTTTCCACGGGCCAGGGGTATCGTCGGCGAAGTTCGCGCAGGGCGGCATTCATAGGCTCTTCAGCAACGTAGTCCAGCCCGCCCAGATCACCTCGGGATTGGCCAGCTCGGCCTCCAGGCTTGCTCGGGCCTGTCGGGCCATATCGAGACGGTGCGCTTCGTCGTAGGCCAGCCGGGCGGTGTAGTAGGCAAACTGCTCGTCGCTCTGGCAGAGGTATCCGGTCCGGCCGTGACGGATCATCTCGGGCCAGCCGCCGCGGTTGTCGGCGATCACCGGCACGCCGGCGGCCATGGCCTCCAGCCCCACACGGGGCCAGTTCTCGGTGGCCTGCCCGCCGGGGTGGACCAGGGCATGGAGCGTGGGCAGTAACTGTTGCGGAACCTGGCTGCCGGCCGGCAGGCATTCGGCCCAGCGGGGCGGCGGGCCCAGCCGCGCGCGGACCTCCTCGGCCCAGCCCAGCACCCGGGCGCGGACCGGATGCGGGACCCGGCCGTAGATCTGCCACGTCCGCGGCGAGAACTTGTCGGCCGCCGCCCGGCTGATCCGGCCGATGGTGAAGATCTCGCCCGGCCCGTGTGCCAGCGGGGAAAAGGGAAACTCCTCGGCGTCCAGCGCCCCGCGGATCACCTGCCCGTGCCCCTCGTCGTATCCGAACCTGCGGAGCTGCCCAGCGAGCTGGTCGTGTTGGAAGCGGCTCTGAAACACGTGCCGGTCGAACACGCCGTACTGGCGATAGTGCAGCCGCTCTCTGGGGAACAGCCAGTTCATGCAGCCCACCCAGACGATCCGGCAGCCCAGCTCGCGGAACCGCTCGGCGGCGGCGAGGAACTTGGTGTTGCACATCGACACCACTACCGAACCGGCCAGATCGGGCACGTCCCGCAGCTTGTCGGGGCCGCTCTCGACGGTGCGGCAGCCGACCTGTTCGAGGCGGGCTTGCCATTTCGGCTCGGCGTTCCAGGTCGGGATCAGCGTCACGCCCAGGCCGAACCTTCGCCACAGCTTAACGGTGTGCCACAGCTCGGTATTTGCCCCGCCAACGTCGCCGGGGTATCCGCAGACGAAAACGTGATCGTGCATCCTTCTTGGCCCACAGAATTGCCACGACGCTCATCAAGCGCCGAGCAGAACACCACAGAGTTACCATGTAGTTAAAGACAAAGGGCCAGTTGCCTCACAACGGGAGAGGCGGTAGGAAAGTTCAGGTTCGTTCAACGAACTTTTCCCAACCCTATCCTGGAGGAGGAACTGGCCATGCGTAAGG
>Ga0315277_10001080_pt1 | contig 40547 bp, 39 predicted proteins | sample YL17G05_15_MG_FD_203695 | JGI IMG/M metagenome (GOLD analysis project Ga0315277, IMG submission 203695) | Sediment microbial communities from Yellowstone Lake, YNP, Wyoming, USA - YL17G05_15 | ecosystem: Environmental > Aquatic > Freshwater > Lake > Sediment | place: USA: Wyoming | collected...
TCGGCGGCACCGGAACGCTGGAATAAGCGGCGATGAAATTGCGGTCGTAGTTTGTCCCCAGAGAACCCTGCTGCCAGTAATAACCGGAGAACCCGGCCTCATCGGTTATATGATCGCGGGCGATCTCGGTGTAGTCGGGCACTTTGTAAAAGGTTTGAATAAAACCATTCGAGTAGACCTTATAAATGTTAAAACCGACCGGGAATTGTACGGTGGCGGCTGTCCGCACGAAAGGAAAATTTATTCCATTGCGGTAATAACGGTTATTGTCATGGATATGCCCCATGAATACTCCGGCGATGTTGGCCTCATATGAAGATAACAAGGCGATAAAGTCGGAGCGGTTATCAAGATCGATCTTATCCATTTCGATGGTCGATGAGCCGGTGACTTCTTTAAGAACTTCTTCGGGAATGGCTTGGGTTTCGTTAGTGATGATATAATGCAGGAAAATGAAAGATTTCTTGTCGGTATTGGCGGCCAGGTCATTTGAAAGCCAACCAGTGTTCACATGCCCCTTCAAATTCTGCCTCACGTTGTCCAGAATCACAAAATGGTAACCATTCAGGTTGAAGCTGTAGTTGTAGATTGAATCCGCCGTAGGCTGGGCCTCGGCCGATGGATTCGGATAAATGAGCTTGAATAATTTGGTGTACCAATCGCTGGCGTTTCCTCCGTGTTTGACAAAAGCATCCTTATCATGGTTTCCGGGATATGGGTATACAGGGTTGGTGAGCTGGTTTAGCTTGGATATGACCAGGTTTGCCTGCGCTGTGGGGTTGGGATCTTGGTTATCAATTAGATCGCCTTTTACAATGGTAAAAGCGGGATTGAAACTATTCACATTATTTACGGCCGCTCCGAGCATTTGACCGGTTAAAGGATAAGGCCGGCCGCGCGCGCCATAAGTGTTGGCCTCATCGGTTCCGACCTGGAGATCGCTCAGGGTGGCAAAAGTGAACAGGTATTGTCCAGAGGGCCGCTCCAGAGTTTTTAGGGTGCGATAAGGACCATAGGTAGTTTCATTGCCGGCATTCTTGGAAAAAATGCGATAGGAGTAATAAGTGTTAGGGTAAAGGTTTTTCAAGATCAGGTAGTGGTTTTTTTTCATGCTGGCACCTTCATCGGTTACGTAGGACGAAGTAGGAACCCCGATCCCGTATTCGATGCCGGTGGTGCTGTTCTCATTGCTGGTAACCCAGGTGATGACAACCTGATCATCGGCTACGCTGGTCAACTCTTCATTCCCCAGCTGCGGCGCAGCCAGGGCCGTTGCGGCCAAGCAGATAAGGGCCGCTATTAGAACTTGTAACTTACGGTAAAAGTTTGCATCCATTTTACATACTCCAATTTGAAATCTTTAACGGTTTTATCAGCCCGATTGCCGTAGGCTCCGGCGGTGGCAGCCGGATCGAGCGACATCAGGTAGTTGAATTGCCATTGTCCGTATCGGGCAAATATATCGTAGTAAGCCATTTTGTTCAAGTCCTGGTTGAGCGCATCGGCCTGCGCCAGCGAAATGAGCGGGGTTAAATTGAAGCCGAGGTTGTCGCCGAAAATAACTTCCCTGATATTGAATTCTGTCCCCAAATCCAGCCCTACCGGCAGAACTCCGTACTGAAAAGCTTTATCAAGCGAATCCTTCGAAGACTGCTCGACATTCTCAAGGTTCGGTTTGAACATTAATGTGAGGGAACTGCGCAGCCAGACCGGAAGGGCGAAGAGCTCGGTCTCGGCCGCCATGCGCAAAAGATTTATGCCGCTGACGGTGCCGATTTTCACTTGCTTAGTAGTCTTGTCTTCATATTTAAAATTGATAGGCGATTGGTTTTGCTCGTAATCGAGCGCGATAAGCAAGGGTTTTTTTATGGCGATTCCGAGACGCACTATTTTGGGAAGCTGGGCGTTGAGCTGTTCTTCCAGGAAATAGTTTTCGGTGCCGCCCGCAGGCTGATAAGTATCGCTGAACAGGTTCCAGCTAAATTCTTTGGTCGGATCAAGAGAAGGCGCTTCCAGCGAGCCTACCCTCGAATTGACATAGACAACCCTTCCCGATCCTTTAAAGTTAAGAGTTGCGCCGGTAACATTTTCCAGCGCCAGCCCGAATGTGAAATTATCTCCCAGGTCATAGGTGGCTCCCAGATCGATGCGCGAGGTTGAGGCCTGGTAGAATCCCTGAAATCTTGCTTCCGCGATCACATCCCCCGCCGGGATAACGATGACATTCCGTTTATAGCCTTTCTCCGTGGCATATTGTGTCGGATCCCCCACCCAGTTCAGGAAGCTTGATTCATTGTTCGGGTCGAAATTGGGCTGGTAAAAGGTCATGTCGGGAGTGCCCGCATCTATTGCTGTCCAGGCATGATTATAGATATTGCAGTTGGCTGATATCGGTGTCAGGCTAATGCCAACCGAGAGATTCCGTAATTTGGCGGCTCCCGCCATGGTCCAGGGCGAGCTGAAATTTAATTCATTTTTGGCGTCCAGATAGGAAGAAGCAGGGACTACCGATGACTGATTGAGGAATCCACTCCACAAGGCTTCACTCAGCTGACGGGTATAACTCGTGCCTCCTTCGGGGGTGATGGTGAAGGAAGCAAAACCATTGTTGTCGATCGCCACACTAAGCCGATCGCTGATCGACTGCTGGGTGTTGGCATATTCCCCGGTAAATCTTCCGATTACCGGAAATTCACCGGTCATATCGATGGAGGCGTTAGTATCGCTCCGGGAAATGAAGCCCAGGGTCAGCCAGTCATTGATCTTGAGCGCCTGTTTAAAATCCATAGCCAGGCTGGTGTTGGCATAAAGGGCGTGGGCGGTGTTTTCGCGCGTAACCGGGGTGGTAACCGTAGGGTCGCTGGTGAAAAAAATGCCGATTTTGGTGTCTTCCCGGTCGGCTATCTTTTCGATCTTGTCCTCTACGTCATAAGACTTGCCATATCCGAAAGCTCCCGGATTTTGACCGGTCGAAAAGCTGACGCCGGCGTATTCGATCTTGGACAGAGAAGCGGGATTCCACAAGACAGAATCGATCCCCCTGGAAAGAGCGGAATGGTAATTGCCGAAACCCGGGAAGGGATTATCAGCCGGGGGCAGCTGCAGCCGAAAGCTGGCGTAGGGAAAATCGGTGCCGGGAACACTTGCTGCAGCAGCAGCGCTTGCGAGAGCAAGTAGCGCAAGATAGAGGATAACGATTCTGAAAGGCTTCATTGCTTGGCATTCTATTTTACTTAACTGTTTTTGTCAAGGATAATTCCGCATGTTATAATATCGACTAGCTAAAATGAAAATTATAGGTTTGACCGGTCCGATCGGCGCCGGAAAAGATGGGGTTGCCAAAATTTTAAAACGGCTGGGAGCATACATAATTGATGCTGACAAAGTCGCGCATGAACTGTATTCTTTCCAATCCCCGGTTTGGCAGGAACTTATCAAAACTTTTGGTTCTAAAATATTGAAGCGGGGAGGAGAGATTAATCGCAAGAAGCTGGGAGAGATCGTTTTTTCGGATAAAAAGAAACTAAAAGAATTGGACAAAATAGTTCATCCCGCTTTGAAGGATGCGGTGATTCAAGCAATAGAAAGCAGTAAGCAGAAAGCGGCAAGCAGTGAGCAGATAATTGTTGTTAATGCGGCGGTGCTTAAAGAGATAGGGCTGATCGATCAGATGGATGAGGTTTGGGTGGTTATAGCTTCGAAAGGGAAGAGATTAAAACGGCTGGTTAAATCCGGGGTGTCGAAGGAAGAAGCGCTGAGGCGAATCAATGCCCAGTTTTCGCAAAAAGATTATTTGAAGCTGGCGGATGTGGTGATTAAAAATGACGGGACTCTGAAACAATTAGATGCAAAAGTTCAAGCTTGTCTCGAGCTTTAAACCTCAAGGGGATCAGCCCAAAGCAATAGACGAATTGGTAAAGGGTTTAGAAGCCGGCAATAAGTTTCAAACCCTCCTCGGGATTACCGGATCCGGCAAAACCTTCACCATGGCGAATGTCATCCAGGAGATTCAGAAGCCAACCCTGGTTATCTCCCCTAACAAAACCTTGGCCGCCCAGCTTTGCCAGGAATTCAGGGCCTTTTTCCCGCAGAATGCGGTTGAGTATTTCGTCTCTTATTACGATTATTATCAGCCGGAAGCTTATATTCCGCACACCGATACCTACATAGAAAAGGATTCCTCCATCAACGAGGAGCTGGATCGGCTGCGCCATGAGGCAACCATGTCGCTGATTTCGAGGAGAGATGTGATCGTAGTGGCATCGGTTTCATGCATTTACGGTTTGGGAACCCCCGCTGATTATATGAAAGCTATGCTGCCGCTGAAAGTAGGGGAGACCCATGATCGCGACGAACTTATCCGTCACCTGATCTCAGTTAAATATGAAAGGAATGATTATGAGCTCAAACGCGGAAGATTTAGAGTGAGAGGAGATATCATTGAAATACTTCCCGCCTATGAAAAAAATCTTCTACGGCTGGAGCTGGACGGAGATAAATTGGCCAGAATCACAGAGTTAGAGCCGGTCGCCGGTAAAAAGCTTGCGGAAAGGGATTATGTAGCGATTTATCCCGGAACGCATTATGTTACTTTTGAAGATAAACTCGAAGCGGTGATCGAGTCAATTCAGAAAGAATTAGCTTGGCGGCTGGATGAACTTCGGAAACAGAATAAATTAGTGGAGGCACAACGGCTCGAGCAAAGAACCAAATATGATATCGAAATGATTAGAGAGATGGGTTATTGCCCGGGGATAGAGAATTATTCCCGTCATTTAGACGGGAGAAAACCAGGGGAACCGCCCTCTACCTTGATCGATTATTTCCCCAAAGATTTCGTCATGTTCATTGACGAATCTCATGTCACCCTCCCTCAGCTTCGTGCTATGGCGGAAGGGGACAAGTCGAGGAAAGAAACCCTGGTTGATTATGGATTTCGCCTGCCTTCGGCAAAAGATAACCGGCCTTTGAGATTTGAAGAGTTTCAGAAGCGCATTAACCAGGCCATTTTTGTTTCCGCCACTCCTGCCGTTTACGAATTAAAAAATTCAAAGCAGGTAGTCGAACAAATTATTCGTCCCACCGGTTTAATTGACCCGGAAGTGATAGTTAGAAAACCCGAAGGGCAGGTCGAAAATCTTATCAAGGAAATTAAGGGTCGAGTTGAACGAAAGGAAAGAATTCTCGTCACCACCTTGACCAAACGCATGGCGGAAGATCTATCAGAATATTTGAATGAGGCGGGGATCAAAGTCCGCTATTTGCATTCGGACATCGAAACCCTTGACCGCATTGACATCTTGAGAGGATTAAGACTGGGAGAATTCGACGTGCTGGTGGGAATCAATCTTCTGCGGGAGGGACTTGATCTGCCCGAAGTTTCTTTGGTCGCCATCCTGGACGCAGATAAGGAAGGATTTTTGAGGGCGGAAACCTCCTTGATCCAGACGATCGGTCGAGCGGCGCGCAACATAAACGGATTGGTAATTCTATACGCGGAAAAGATGACCGATTCGATGAAGAGGGCTTTATTTGAAACTAACCGCCGCCGGAAGATCCAAATAGAATTTAATGAGAAAAATCATATTACTCCTCAAACTATTGTCAAAGAAGTGGCGGATATCAAGGACAGGATCAGGGAGAGTAAGCTGGCTGAGATCAAGCGCTTAAAAGATTTTATGCCGCGCGAAGAAGTGCCCGATTTAATTCGCGCCCTGGAAGACGAGATGCAGATGGCGGCGACGGAGCTTAATTTCGAAACGGCGGCGGAGATCCGGGATAGAATTAGAGAATTAAAAAAGGCATTCGGTTTGAAAAATTAAAGGACAAGCTTCCGATCCGAAATCCCAAGCTGATGGATTAATTCTTCGGTTTTTTCGACTAACTCCCGGGAGATTCCTCGGTCTACTCGCTTACTACTTAAGCGGTCAAACAGGGTGCCATGTTCTTCCCGGGCTAACTTTCGAAGCTCCTCTACCATCGAGCATTTAAACTCAACTGACTTTTCCCTAAGAACATTCCTGTACAAGCCTATAACATCCAAGTTTAATGTTGCAATGTCAGGACATGCAAAAGGGATAAGGATATGGGGTGAATAATGAGCGTCTTCGAACCTTATGCTTCTAGTAAAAACTAGCTGGGCTGCATCCTGGGGAGTAATTTTCCCATTATTTATGCCTGCCTGTAGCGCTCGGCATTGAACCTTCATATTTTCACTGGTTGAAAAATATCTAGTTCCGATTCCCCAACTGATTAATAAAGTTCTTAGTCCCATATTAAATTACTCACTGTATCTATATCTTCGTTTAAGGCAAAAAATTTCATTCTTTTTATGCCGGTGATGGGAGGGGATGGGGACATGGTGACCCGTGAAAAAGCTAGGTGGTTACTGCGTTCTTTAATCAGTGTTCTAAGGTCTATGTTCTTATTTGTCCTCGATGAGGAGAACCGCGATATTGTAACAACTTTCCCTTATATTAGCTCTTGCTGCCTCCTGGTTGGCCAAGCGGACAATAATAAATTCATCTTTATAACGACCATCCTCCGTGTCCGACCATATATAATCATAATCATTTCGACATTCTATTTGATCTGCGAGCAATCTGCCTATCTCAATTAATTCTAAATAAGTTGGAACCCTGAATTTTCTGCCGGGGTACTTTTGGTTTAATTCTTTAGCCAGTGCTTTCCCATCCGTTAAAGGTAGCCCAACAATAGCAGCTCTTTTCGAAACTTTGAAAGGTAATCTGATATCATCAATCATGCTTAATAACTGATTTACTCTGTGGGAGTTAAGTCCTCGCAACTTCGAAATTGCTTTCGATGTGATAAACCTAATTCTTTCACTGGTTACGTCCATTTTTGCTGCGATATCAATCGCGCGGACAGGTAAGCAATCTATCCCAAAAGATAATCTAAGAACTGTCTGTTCCCTATCAGTAAGTGCTTTCAATGCTTGCAGCAGATCGCCTTTTAATTGGGAGTAAGAAATCGGCTGATTAGGCGCTAAAGTTTGCGCAAATTTAATGAATTCTCCCTTTTCAAGAAGTTTTATCTCTCTTTTTTGAACAACGACCTCCGGCTTTCCGCCTTTGATCCCAATTGTATAAGGAGTATTTGTGTATTCCTGGGCTGATGGTGAAAGGGGTTTGGTTACATGTTGCTGGCTTTGAGGAGAAAGAGGTTGGTCTGCTCGGTACGAAACAGTTACATCTTCCAATTTTAATTGAACCGGCCGGCGCTCGGCTAATATTTTTCGCCGATCTTCCTTTGAATCACCTTTCCGAATCGTTGTGCTTTCCTTTCCCCCAAAACCCTCAACGGTAAGCATCCTCCTTTGTTTAAGTAATTGTCTCTGACGTGAAGGTGTGAGCTGGTAATCCTCGGTCCGTAATCTTAACCCTGAATATACATGTATCAATCTAAACATTTCCGATCTCCTCCTTTTACCTGGATTCTCTATACTATTATCGTTAGAATGGGAGCAAAATTTCACTTTTTTTGAAAGATATTAAAATTTCAATGTTTTTAACATGAAAGAATTGTGATAGAATAATAACGTTCTGGAGGTGTTTCTATGGTCAATTTGGGTAAAGTGTTAACTGCGATGGCGACCCCTTTCAAAGCAGATATGTCTGTCGATTGGAAAAGGGTGGAAGAGCTGGCAGATTATCTGGTTAAGAATGGATCGGAGGGACTGGTGGTTCACGGAACGACCGGCGAATCTCCCACCTTAACCCATGAGGAGGAATATGAGCTCTATCGTGTCGTGAAAAAAGCAGTCGGCGGGAAATGCAAAATTATAGCCGGGACGGGATCTAATTCGACTGCGACGTCGGTTAAATCTACCCGCGAAGCTGAAAAGATCGGGGTGGATGGGATCATGATTGTTGTTCCCTATTATAATAAACCGTCTCCAGAAGGATTGTTTCAACATTATAAAACCATTTCCGAAAGTACAGGTCTTCCTATCATTATATATAACATACCAGGGAGAACCGGGATCAATATGACCCCGGAAACAACGGCACGCATAGCTGCTGATTGTAAAAACGTTGTGGGGCTGAAAGACGCAGCGGGAAGTCTGGACCAGACTTCTGCGACCAGGCAGCTGTGTCCGAAAGAATTTACCATCTGGAGCGGCGATGATTCACTGACCCTGCCCATGATGTCGGTCGGGGCGGTTGGGGTGATTTCCGTCGCTTCTCATATCGTAGGAAAAGAGATCGCCCAAATGGTCAACGCTTATCATGCTGGTGATGTGAAAAAGGCGACGGAAATACACCTGAGGCTGATGCCGATATTTAAAGTGCTCTTCATCACTTCCAATCCTTCGCCGGTCAAATACGCGCTGGAACTGATCGGCCAGCCGGCGGGGAAACCCCGGTTGCCCCTGGTCGAGCCCAGCGATAAAGAAAAAGAAGCAATTAAAAAGGTTTTGAAAGATTTAAATCTTGTCTAGGATCTTGCTTCACAATTGTTGCGCACCGTGCACCACTTTCATTTACAAGTGGTTGAATGAGAATGATTTTGAGATCAAGGGGCTGTTTTACAATCCCAATATTAAACCGCCTGAAGAATATGAGAAACGACTTATGACCATGAAAAGATATGCTGAAGCGGTGGGGCTGAAAGTTATTTATCAGCCAAACGATATAATGGCTGAATCAGGAAATTGTGAAAGCTGCTATCGGATAAGATTGAGAAGAACGGCGGGATTGGCTAAAGACGGTGGTTATGATTATTTCAGCACCACGCTGCTGATAAGTCCTTATCAAAAACATGATTTGCTTAAGGAGATTGGGGAAGAAGTGGGTTCGGAGATCGGGATTGATTTTTATTATCAGGATTTTCGGGTTGGTTACCAGGAAAGCCGTCAGATGGCAAAAGAGATGAATTTGTACAGGCAGAGATATTGCGGGTGCGGTGTGGAGCTGTATGCCAAAGTTAATTAATTTACTTAATAAGAATAAAATGACTTTAATGGCAGCACTGCCGCAAAATAATCTCGAACTGGCGGAGGCGGCAGTTGCGGGGGGCGCAGACGCTTTGCAGCTGCAAATAAACGTGAATGAGCTTGAGGATCTTGAGCAAGAAAAGGAAAAGCTGGAATTGATTCTAAGCAAATCAAAAATGCCGGTTGGAATTTTATTGGGCAACCAAAAAATGGTTGAAGAAGAAGAAATGCGGGAAATCAGCAAGATGGGGTTTGATTATTTAAATGTCGATGTTGATTTAATTCCTCCATTCATATTTAAACTTAGAGGTATCTCCAAAATCCTGGCGCTGAACAGCAAATTCTCAATCGATAAATTGAGCGGATTTAGCAGCCAGGGGGCTGACGCTTTAGATGCAGCGATCGTTCCTGCTCCCGGTTGGGGTAAAGATCTGGTGGTAGGCGATCTTCAAAATTATATATCCATCGTTCTTTCCGCAGGCATTCCGGTGATCATTCCCACGCAGCGAAATATCAGAACCTCGGAAGTTGCCATTGTTTCCGACACCGGCGCAAAGGGGATTCTACTTACTTCGGTTATTGTTGGAGAAATGGCTAAAGACATTGAGAAAGCGGTAAAAGAATATAGAATAGCGGTGGACGATCTTGGCGAATAAATCAATAAGATATTGGTTCTTGGTTATTATTTGGTTATTGTTTCTTGGTTCTTGGTCATTTGCATCTTCTGATTCTTTTGCTTTTATTGTTTTTGGTGACAATCGCGATGGAGATAAAATATTTATGGATTTGATCCAAAAAGTAAATGGGGAGAAAGATATTGCCTTTGCCGTAAATACCGGTGATTTAGTTTCCCTGGGAAGGCAAAGTGAGTATGCAAAGTATAAAAAAATGATTTCAAAACTAAAAATCCCGGTTTATAACGTTCTGGGAAATCATGATGGCGTTTACGGGGGATGGAGGACTTTTCAGAAACTGTTTGGCGCACTTTATTATTCTTTTGATTATCAAAATTCTCACTTCATAATTTTAAACAATGCTTTTCGTGAGAGTTTTAACCCCTCGCAGTTTGATTGGCTGAAAAAGGATCTGGCAGCAACCAAGGCGAGACATAAGTTTGTATTTATGCATAAGCCGACTTTCGATCCTTCGGAGATCTATAAAGACTACATTATGTCCGGCCGTGAGGTGACACAAGAACTAATGCAGCTCTTTACAAAGCGTAAAGTGGATTATGTCTTTGCCGGGCACATTCATGGTTATGCGAAAAGTGAAAGGAATGGAGTGACTTATGTTGTGACAGCAGGGGCGGGGGCGCCTTTGTACCTTCCGGCTGCGGTCGGCGGCTTCAATCATTATGTTAGAATTGATGTCGAAGACGGGAAGGTTTCAGACCGGGTAGTGAGAGTTTATGATTAAAACTAAACCAAAAAAGTCTACCAGCGCAATCATGGAGAGGAATCGGATGGCGCTGGCTTACCTGGAGCTGGCGAAAGATAAAGTATTCCAGAAATTGCCGGAAGAAGAAAAACAAAAGCTGATAAAAGAAGTTTTATCGATCGGTGATGAAGCAGCCAGCTGGATCGTAGCGGAATACGGAACGGACGACCCGCGAAAAATTGCGGTCAAGATGGGCATCAGGGTCTTTGGGGAAGAAAAGCCTTCACTCAGCCGCAGCGAATATCGGCATGAATCAAAAGAGATCGTGGTTTCAAGAAGATTTCACGAAAAACTGCTGCGTGAAGTGCGCTCGGCGGAACTTTCGGAGCGGCTTTTAAAACTGGTGGTGGCGCATGAGCTTTTTCACCATCTGGAAGCGGAACGTATCGGCGAAGTTTATAAGCGCTACCGGTTCGAGACCTGGAAGGTCGGACCATTTAAAACGGAAAAGATGATCAAAGGATTAAGCGAGGTTGCGGCTCAGGCTTTTACCCAAACTTTGCTGGGACTGGAAATTTCTCCGAACGTTTTTGATTATTTAACTTACACTTTATACACCCAAAATAGTTAACCGCTTTATCCTGTTCAAAAATTTTGTTATAATTAAGTAATGCCAGCAGATCTGCACATCCACAGCAATCTTTCGGACGGGACCCATTCTCCGGAAGAAGTAGTGGAGCTGGCATCCGCCGGCGGATTGAAAACTATCGCTTTGACCGATCACGATATTGTGGATGGGATTGAACCGGCGCAGAAAAAAGGAAAAGAATTAAACCTGGAAGTTATTCCAGGGATAGAGTTTACAACTGAGGCGCCTAACTGTGAAGTGCATATCCTGGGTTATTTTATTGATTATCATAATCCCAAGCTTTTAACGATGCTGGAAAAGATCCAGGCTGATCGCGTAAAACGTATCTATAAAATTATTGAAAAACTTAAAGAGCTTAAGGTGAAGATTGATCCGGATGAGGTTTTGGCGATCTCAGGCAAAAAAGCTCCCGGGCGCCCGCATGTGGCAAGGGCTTTGATCTACGAAGGGGTGGTTGCGAATTTTAAGGAAGCTTTTACTCGCTTCCTTGATTTTCGCGCGCCGGCTTACGTTCCGCATTATAAGTTGATGCCATCGGAAGCGGTCAGGCTGATCGGCGAGGCGGGAGGCTTGGCGGTATTTGCTCATCCCGGGGTTTCGAAATGCGACCATATAATACCGGAACTGATGGTTGATGGTTTAGCCGGGCTGGAAGTTTATTACAGCGGACATCGGCCGGATCAAATCAAGCACTACCTGAATCTGGCGCGAAAGTATGGCTTGCTGGTGACCGGCGGCTCTGACTTTCACGGCCTCGACTCGGGGCGGGAAGTTAAGCTGGGGCAACTTTCGATCCCGGATGAATTGGTGGATAAATTAAGAAATGAATACTTACGCCGAAATAAGCCTTGAGGCGATAAAATATAATATTGGCGAGATAAAGAAACTAATTTCGCCCGGCAAAAAATTTATGGCGGTGACCAAAGCCAACGCTTACGGCCACGGCGCGGCGGCGGTTTCCCGCGCGGCGGTGGAAGCAGGGGCCGATTATCTGGGGGTGGCAAATTTAAGGGAAGCCCTGGAACTGCGGGAGGCGGGAATTCTTTCTCCGATATTGATTTTGACCGAATCGCCAACTTCGGTGACAGATGAAATTATCCAACACGGCCTGACCCAAACCATCTACTCATTTTCTGAGGCCAAAGCGCTTTCGGATGAGGCGGATAAAAGAAAAAAACCGGTCAGAGTCCATATTAAAATTGATACCGGGATGGGAAGAGTGGGAGTTGCTCCTTCTGAGGCAACCGCTTTTATTACCAAGGTATCTTCGCTGCCGGGTCTCTCCATCGAAGGGGTTTTTACTCATTTTGCCGTAGCAGAGGACCCGGAAGATCATTTTACGCGCCAGCAGTTTGAAAAATTCCAGCAGATCGCTTCGAAGCTGCAGAATATTCCCCTCCGTCATTCGGCCAATTCCGCGGCCGTCCTTTTCCATCCGGAGACCCACCTCGACATGGTGAGAGTCGGACTGATGATGTACGGCCTTTATCCTCAGGGGAATTCTCGAAGATTGATTAATCTCAAACCGGCGCTTTCCTTCAAAAGCCGGATTACCTATTTGAAGAAAGTTCCGGCGGGAACTCCCATTTCTTACGGGCGCACTTACGTTACTGCTTTTGAAACAACCGTTGCCACCATTCCGGTGGGGTATGCGGATGGTTACAGCCGGCGTCTTTCCAACCGCGGACAGGTGATAATTCGAGGCCGGCGTTATCCCATTGTTGGAAACGTTACCATGGATCTGGTGATGGTGAATGTAGGGGAGGCAAAGGTTGAAGTAGGCGATGAAGTAATTCTGATCGGTGAACAAAACGGACAACTGATCTCTGCCGATGAGATTGCTAATCTGGAAGGTACTATCTCTTACGAGGTGGTTTGCAGCATTGGCAAGCGGGTGCCGAGGATCTACCAATGAGTTACATTTCACTCTACCGCAAATGGCGGTCGCAGAATTTTGACGAGGTCATCGGCCAGCCGGTTATTGTCCAAACCTTAAAAAACGCGGTGAAGAACAATCGATTGGCGCACGCCTATCTTTTTTCAGGCCCCAGAGGGACGGGCAAGACCTCAACCGCGCGCATTTTAGCCAAAGCTCTCAACTGCAAGAAAGGGCCGACCTCCGACCCCTGCGGTAAGTGTGAGAATTGTGAAAAGATCCGCAGCGGACATTCGGTTGATGTCATCGAGATCGATGCCGCCAGCAATCGCGGGATCGACGAGATCAGGGAGCTGCGCGAGCGGGTCCGTTACGCTCCGCTGGAGGGACGCTACAAGGTTTATATCATCGATGAAGTTCACATGCTGACAGCGGAAGCTTTTAACGCTCTGCTTAAAACCCTGGAAGAGCCGCCGTCGCATACCATTTTTGTTTTAGCGACCACCGAACTGCAGAAGGTTCCATTAACGATTGCTTCACGCTGTCAGAGATTGGATTTTGCCCGATTGAAATTGAACGAAATTAAGAGCCACCTCCAGAAAATCGCCAAAGCCGAGGGCTTTGAAATCGAAGAAAAAGCGCTGGACCTGATCGGAAGGTCCGCCGAGGGAGCGATGCGCGATGCCATCTCCCTCTTGGATCAGTTGGTCTCGTTTTCCGGCCATAAAATTGTCTATGACGATGTCGTCACCCTTTTGGGAACGGCCGATGAAGCGCTGCTCTTTGGGTTTGGCGATGTGGTTGCTTCCGGCGATACGGGAAAAGTTTTAGAGTTGGTCAGGAAAGGAATGGAGGAGGGCCGGTCGATGCCGCAGGTGACGCGGGACCTGATCTTCCATTTTAGAAATCTTATGCATCTCAAGGTGGGATCGGGTGAAGCGCTCGAGCTGACCAGCGATTATTTGAATAGATTGGAATCCCAGGCTAATAAATTTTCTCTGGAGAGAGTGAAAGAAATTATCCGCGGACTCTCGAGAGCGGAACTGGATATGAAATGGCATCCCCATGCCCGGCTGGTTTTGGAAGTTGCTTTGCTGGAACTGCTTGGGGAGCATAGTGAGGCTAAGGTAGCGAAAGGTGAAACGTTAGGCGTAGAGAGTAAGACGTCCGAAACGCAGAACGTTTCGCACATCGCAACCCCTGCCGATGGACGCCTATCAAGGATCAAAGAGCATTGGAATAATATATTAGAGACAGTAAAGAAAAAAAGTGTATTCGGTTATGTCTCCCTGCATGAGGGCGAGCCCATTGAGATTAACGCTAAGGGTAAATTGGTGATCGGGTTTCGCAAAGGCTACGCTTTTCACAAAGAAAGACTGGAAGAACAAAAGAACAAAGAGGCGATTGAAGAATCGATCCGGGAACTTACCGGAGAAAAGTTTCCCATAGAGTGCGTGATCAGCGAAGGAAGCAAGCCGGCATCGCTTTCTATCAAAGCGGTGGCCGAATTCTTTGAGGGTAAAATAGTTTGAAAATAATTGTTGCCGGTTTAATTTTGATTTTATTTATCACGCCGGCTTTGGCCGCAACCTCGGAAGCAGGGTCTTTCTGGACGGAACTTGAAATCACTTTTTGGCAGACCGCTCCTTTTGCTATCTTTTGGGGATTGGTTATCGATCAACAGCTTTCCGCTGTCTTGTCCCTTACCGAAGCCCCGCACTGGAGCACAATTATTAATTCAGCCGCGATAATTTCCTCTGCCAATGCCTACCTTCATGCTAAACGGGTGACAAAATAGAATATAAAAAAGAAGCGACCAAGGGCAAGCCGATCAGGGAGGCAAAAGTTCCCCGACGCGTAATTCTTCCTTTGCAGCAGAATCTGGGTTGCCCCAACGATCCTTTGGTCAAGGTCGGCGATGAAGTTGGAGAAGGGCAAAAGATCGCTGACTCCTCGAAATTTATTTCCGCTCCCATCCATGCTCCCATTTCCGGTAAAGTTATGAAAATTGAAAGACTTTCTAATGTTTGTGGTTTCGATGTAGACTCAGTTCTTATCGAAGCACAGAGCACAGAGCACCTGCCTGCCGGCAGGCACGGCAGAACACAGAACACAGAACGCAGACTTTTAGAAGAGTTGAGCCCAGAAGAAATTCGGAAGATAGTTAGGGAAGCAGGGATAGTGGGATTGGGTGGAGCGGCGTTTCCCACCCATGTGAAACTTACGCCTCCGCCGGGGGAAAAAATAGATACCATCATCATTAATGGCTGTGAATGTGAACCATATATTACCGCTGACCACCGGCTGATGTTGGAAAGGGCAGAGGACGTTATTTATGGGGCGAAGGCGATTGCGAAAGCAGTGGGAGCTTCACGAATAATTGTTGGGATCGAAAACAATAAGCCGGATGCGATTGAAAAACTTAAATCCGAAACAAATGTGAAATTCGAAATCCAAATTCTCAAAACCAAGTATCCCCAGGGCGGAGAAAAGCAGTTAATTAAAGCAATCCTAAATAGAGAAGTTCCCTCGGGCGGGTTGCCGCTGGACATCGGGGTCGTGGTTCAAAACGTGGGGACCGCGGTGGCGATCGCGGAGGCGATCAAGTTTGGAAAACCCCTCATTCAGAGGGTCGTAACGGTTACCGGCTCCGGCGTTAAAGATCCCCAGAATCTTATGGTGAAGATCGGAACAACCTTTGGTGAAGTCATTGAGCAATGCGGGGGCCTGACCGATGATGCGGTCAAAGTCATCATGGGTGGACCGATGACTGGCATTGCCGCTTCTTCCCTTGACATGCCGGTAGTTAAGGCGACTAACTGCATTTTGGTATTGAACAAAAAAGACGCCAAAGTTTTTGAAGAAATGGCCTGCATCCGCTGCGGCCGGTGCATTAAAGCCTGTCCCGTAGGTTTGCTGCCGAACTTTTTGGCGGATTATGCCAAACTTAAAGATTGGTATAAAACGGAGGAATATCATGTCGCGGACTGCATCGAGTGCGGATGTTGCGCTTACGTTTGTCCTAGCCGCATCTTTCTGGTGCAGTATTTCAAGGTTGCTAAAAGGGAATTGCAGATCAGGAAAGCGGTATGCAAATGAATAATTTTGATATATCGGTTGGCCCCCATATCCGCTCGCCTTATGGCGCCAGAAACATCATGTGGATGGTAGCTTTTGCGTTGCTCTTTCCGTCTGCTGCCGGAGTCTATTTCTTTGGGCCCAAGGCCCTGGTCCTGATCGTTTTCACTTCCTTGGTAGCGGTGATCACCGAGGCGGTCTGCCAGTGGTTGGTGAAAAGACCGGTCACGGTCGGGGACGGCAGCGCGGTCGTTACCGGCATGCTTTTGGCGTTGATCCTGCCGCCAACTTTCCCTCTGTGGATGGCGGCGATCGGCGCGATGATCGCCATCGGTCTGGTCAAGGTCCTTTTCGGCGGTCTCGGTTTTAACATCTTTAATCCGGCACTGGCGGCCAGGGCGTTTTTGCTCGCTTCCTGGCCGGTGGCGATGACCACCTGGGTCAAACCTTTTGAAGCGATCACGACCGCTACCCCTTTATTTCTCGTTAACAAAATGCATGAGGCAGCGCCAAGTTATTGGGCGCTGTTCATCGGCGAACGGGCCGGTTCATTAGGGGAGACTTCGGTCCTGGCGATCCTGATCGGCGCCTTGCTCCTATTTCTCACCCGGATCATCGATTGGCCGGCGCCGACCGCTTTTATCGGCAGTGTAGCACTTTTAAGCTGGCTGCTTGGCCATGATCCGCTGTTCGCGATAATGAGTGGCGGGTTGATGCTCGGTGCCTTCTTCATGGCCACCGATTACGTGACTGCCCCGGTGACGGTTAAGGGCAGGTTTATCTTTGGCCTCGGATGCGGGCTGATAACCGTACTCGTTCGCTATTTCGGAGGTTTTCCGGAAGGGGTGAATTACTCGATACTTCTAATGAATATCCTGACCCCGATGATCGACAGGTACGTGCGGCCCCGGCTTTTCGGCGAGGTAAAAAAACGTGGGTAAAATAATCAAACTTGGTGCAATTCTGGCCATTTTTTGCGTTCTCTCGGCGGGAGGGCTGGCATTCGTTTATCTGTTCACTCAACCCAAGATCGAGCTTAATTCTAAGCTGGCGCTGGAAAAATCGAAACAAGAGGTTTTGCCTGCGTCGGGAAAGGGAAAAGCGATATCGGTCTTTACTCAGGGCTATAGCGGGAAAATTAATATGCTGGTGGGAGTTGATCCGCAAGGCAAAGTCAGCGGAGTCAAGATTTTGAATCACCGGGAGACCCCGGGGCTGGGTGCCAATATTGTCAAATCGGGATTTTTGAAGCAGTTCAAGGGTAAAAGCCTTAAGGATCCGATCGAACCCAAGCAGGATATCGATGCCATCACGGGCGCAACCATTTCTAGCCGGGCGGTCTGTAAGGGAGTGAAAGAAGCGCTGAAAAAAGCGAAGGACCTGCCTGCCGGCAGGCAGGAGTCCAGGTGAATTTTTGGAAAGATTTTAACGCGGGAATAGTCAAAGAAAATCCGGTGCTGCGCTTGATGATCGGACTCTGCCCGGTGCTGGCAGTATCAAATAATGCCATCAATGCCCTGGGGATGAGTGTGGCGGTGGCCTTTGTTTTGATCTGTTCTAACTGGGTGATAGCGCTGATCCGTAAGATTACTCCCGACGAAATCCGCATCCCGATTTTTATTATCGTGATTTCCACGTTTGTTACTATCAGCGATTACGTTATGAATGCCTATTATCCCGATATTTATGCGGCACTGGGAGTATTTGTGCCTTTAATTGTGGTTAATTGCATTATCCTTGGTCGTGCGGAGGCCTTTGCTTACCGGAATCCGGTCCTTAATTCCATTCTGGATGGCATAGGAATGAGTCTGGGTTTTGCCCTGGCCCTGGTCAGTATCGGCGTGATTCGTGAGGGATTAGGAGCGGGGACGGTTTTTGGCCTAACCTTATTTAATCCCGTTCTGGCGGCGACCATCATGATCCTGCCGCCGGGAGCTTTTATTACCATAGGATTTCTGATGGCGGCTTTGAATAAATTCGAGAATAAGGTGCAGTAAGATGGAGCTTTTTGGGATATTTTTTGCGGCCTTCCTGATCAATAACATTCTATTGATCAGGTTCATTGCCCTCTGCTCTTTCTTTGGGGTCTCGACCAAGATCGATACCTCGGTCGGGATGAGCTTTGCCGTGATCTTTGTGATGACCATCTCTTCGGCGGTCTCCTGGATGGTCTATCACTTTGTTTTGGCTCCCTTCCATCTTGAATTTTTGCGCACGGCGTCCTTCATTTTGACCATTGCCGCTCTCGTCCAGCTGGAGGAGCTCTATATGAAAAAAATGATCCCCGCGCTTTACCGCGCGATGGGCATTTATCTGCCGCTGATAACGACCAACTGCGCCATCCTGGCGGTGGCTTTTCTGGCGATCGACTATCGCTTTAATTTCCTGCAGTCCATGGTTTATTCCATTGGTGTTTCCTCCGGTTATTCGCTGGCGATCGTGCTTTTCTCTTACATTCGGGAAAGGATGGCGCTGGCGCCGATCCCGAAGTGGTTCCAGGGTTATCCTATCGCCTTTATCACGGCTGCGCTGATGTCGCTAGCGTTCTTAGGTTTTACAAATATGTTCGGACTTTAGGTGGTTAGGTCGTTGGGTGGTTAGTATATGATAATAATAGTTTCAATTTTGGTGCTTGGAATACTGGGTTTTACTTTCGCGGCGCTGCTAGCGCTGGCGGCGGGTTATTTTAAGATTGAAGAAGACCCGAGGGTGACGGCGATTATAGCGATCCTCCCTGGAGCGAACTGCGGGGCCTGTGGGGCCGGCGGCTGTCGCGATTTTGGCGAAAAGGTGGCAAAGGGGCAGATCGTGGTCAGCGGTTGTGTAGTTGGTGGGGCAGAGGTGGCGAAAAAAGTCGCGGCTATCATGGGGACCGAAGGGTTCGAAGTGCGTAAAAAAGTTACCGCGGTCCATTGCGGTGCAAAGGAAAACCAGCGCAAAAGAAAAGCGAATTATTACGGGGTCAAGACCTGCCTGGCGGCGGATATCATTGACGGAGGCGGATTGCTGTGCAGCTACGGATGCCTGGGGTTCGGCGATTGCGCGTGTGTCTGTCCGTTTGATGCTCTCCACATGCGGGACGGCCTGCCAGTGACCGACTCAGAAAAATGCACTTCCTGCGGTAAGTGCATCGCTGCCTGTCCGAGAAAGATACTTTCCCTGAAGCCCTATGATTTCAGGGTGGTCGTGGCTTGTTCTTCGCACGATACCGGAGCGGTTACGAGGAAGATCTGCCTGGTCGGCTGCATTGCCTGCAGGATCTGCGAAAAGGAAGTTCCTGAGGTATTTAAAGTTGTAGATAACTTGGCGGTGATGGATTATTCGAAAGCGGGTGTGGATTGCGATCCGGCTATAAAAAAGTGCCCCACGAAGTGCATTGTTAAAGCTTAAAAAGCCGCCTTGCGTTCTTGGTGGTCGTGATCGCAACTTCCTCGGTATCTAACTTTTTTATTTCGGCGATCTTTTCCGCGACTTTTACGACATAGGCCGGCTCATTCCTTTTGCCGCGGAAAACCTGCGGGGCGAGAAAAGGGCAATCGGTTTCGACCATTATTCTCTCCAGTGGAATCTCTTTAGCGGCCTTTCTTATATTGTCCGCCTTGGGGAAAGTTATATTGCCGGTGAACGAGATATAAAGTCCCAGGTCCAGCGCCGCTTTTCCCAGATCCATATCTCCGGCGAAGCAGTGAAGAACAGCTTTTAGTTTTCCACGGTTTTCCTCGCGCAGGATAGTCAGGGTGTCGTTTGAGGCTTCGCGCGAGTGGATGACCGCCGGAATATCCAGTTCCTGCGCAAGCTGGAGAAACTTACGAAAGACCATCTGCTGCTGCTCGATGGGAGAAAGTTTATAGTGGTAATCCAACCCGGTTTCTCCGATGGCCACGACTTTATGTTTGGCTGCGAGTTCTCTCAGTTGCTGATGTCGATTCTCGTTCCATTCCGAAGCATCGTGGGGATGGATGCCGATGGCGTTGTAGACAAAATCGGGATACTCTTCCGCCATTTTGATAGACTTAATTATGGCATCATCATCCAGAGCGATGTTGATAATGGCTTCAACCTTTGTTTCTCTGGCGCGGGCAATGACTTCCGGAAGATCGATCTGAAATTCAGGAAAAGTTAAATGCGCGTGGGTGTCGATGTACATAATCCTCGATTTCCTTTAAGATCCTGATTGATGCTTCGGTGTCGATAAAATTAGCCGTGCCGACCTGGACCGCTTTCGCCCCAGCCCAAAAGAATTCCACCGCATCCGACCCGGTCATGATTCCACCAATGCCGATTACAGGTGCTTTGACAGCTTTTGCAACTTCATAAACTATTCGAACCGCGATCGGCTTTATCGCGGGACCGGAAAGGCCGCCAGTTTGCGTGCCTAATCTAGATTTCCCGGTTTCAATATCAATTGACATACCTACGACTGTGTTTATCAGCGATAGAGCATCTGCCCCGGCTTCGACCGCAGCTTTGGCAATAACAGTTATATCGGTGACATTGGGAGTGAGTTTGGCGATGATCGGCAGGCGGGTTGCCTTTCGCACTGAAGAGATCACTTCTATAGTTAGTTTTGGATCGATACCAAAACACATACCGCCATTCTTTACATTGGGGCAGGAAATGTTAACTTCAATTCCTTTTACCGCTGGTTCTCCGCTTAAAAATTTCGCTAACCGTGCGTATTCTTCGACTGTTTCCCCGGCGATATTTACAATGACGGGAGTATCGAACTTGGAGAGAAAGGGAAGGTGCTCTTTTAAGAAAAATTCAACTCCTTCATTTTGCAGTCCGATTGAATTGAGCATTCCGGCGGGGGTTTCTACGATCCTTGGCGGAGGATTGCCTTCCCTGGGTTTAAGGGTGACGCTTTTGGTTACGATTGCACCGAGTTTATTGAGATCAATGTATTCGCCGTATTCTTTACCAGAGCCAAAGGTCCCCGAAGCCACCATGACCGGATTTTTCATTTTGATGCCGGCTATTTCCATAGTATCTCCTTAGCTTCAAAAACGGGCCCGTCCTTGCAAACCATCTTGTAGCCGTTCTTCGTTTTTATCGCGCATCCCTTGCAGGCGCCGATGCCGCAGGCCATGCGCTCCTCCATCGAGATCTGGCAGTCGATTTTCTTTTGGAAAGCGATCTCACTGATGGCGCGGAGCATCGGTTTTGGTCCGCAGGCGTAGATGGTCGCGAGTCCCGAGTCGCGGGTTCCGAGCCGATCATTAAGAAAATCCAATAAAATATCCGAAACCAGCCCTTTCTTGCCGTAACTTCCATCATCGGTAGCTAAGAGGATCTGATCGGTGGTCTTTTTGAAATCTTCTTCGCAAAGCACCAGGCCTCTAGACTTTGCCCCGATCAATACATAGATGGCTTTAATCTTATCTTTTATGGCTTCCGCCAGCGCCAGAAGCGGGGCAACCCCCATTCCTCCGCCAACTATAATTGCGATTTGTTTTTGGGGATTGATTTTGAAGCCCTCTCCCAGCGGGCCAAGGGCGTTGATCTCTTCGCCAACAAAATATTTAGTGAGCAATTCCGTTCCTTTACCGACTGCTTCATACAGGAGCTCAAAGGTTTTGTGGCCCTTTGAAATTCGGTGAAGGCTTAAAGGCCTGCGCAGCAGCGGATCGCAGCTTTCCGAACATCTGATATTTACAAACTGTCCCGGTTCAGCATGAGATGATATATAAGGCGAGGAAAGAATCAGTTGGTAATGCTTGGGGCCGACTTTCTTATGATCAAGAACCTGACACTTTTCCTGGATGGGCATCTCAAAGATACTAACATGATTCGGATTTCTTTACAAGCCTTCCAAAAAGGTGTAGAATTTTAATATGAAAAGTCGCCGCCTCTGGACCTGGCCGCTAATTATTTTTATCTGCCTTCTTCTTATAATCTGGCTAACTTGGACTTTAAGCGGCGGATGTGCCAGCACCTTAAATGAGGAAATTACTACCACTTCGACCAGTACCACCACCACAACTACCATAGCTTCTGGTAGTCTCGATACCAGTTTTGGCAGCAGCGGTGAGGTTACTTATGATGACTTTGTTGCCAATGGGATGGCGATTGATTCTTCCGGGAGGATTTTAATAGTTGGTTATCCTGATTCTGATCCTTTGAGCATGAACATTTTACGTTACGATACCAATGGAAATTTGGATAACAGTTTTAGTGGTGATGGAATGGTGGTTGACAGCCGGGGCAATGGGAATGCCATCGCTATTGATGCGTCGGATAAAATTTTAGTGACCGGCACATCCTCTGGGAATATGGCCCTTTGGAGATTTGAATCAAATGGAAGTCCGGATAATACTTTTGGAATCGCAGGGTTGGTAACCTCTGAAGGAGGGGGTGGGGCAAGCGGAGTTTTAGCGAACGCAATTGCTGTTTCTTCAGGAAAAATTATAGTTGCTGGCGAATCCATGCTTTCCTATTTCACAGTCTTGCGATTCAATCCTGATGGATCCGCGGATACCAGTTTTGGTAGCGGTAAGGGCTATGAGATTTACACTGGTGCTCTTGGAGCAAATAGCGAAAATCAGGCAAATTCGGTCACAATCGCACCTTCAGGCAAAATCTTGGTTACCGGTTACAGCAGGGCTGATTATAATGTTGATCCGGACGCAGAAAATCACATGGTTATCTGGAAGCTAAATTCAAATGGTGCAGTGGATAAAGTTGCGGTTTACAGCGACTCCGATGCCAGCAATGGCAACAACATTTTTGTTAATTCTGCCGGAAGCATAACGGTTACTGGTAATAATTACATTACCCTCGGTCCCCTTTCGCATGTTCACCGACTGGCTATCTGGCGTTATACTTCAAACTTGGAATTAAATAGTTCAAATGGAGTAATAAACATTTTAGGTTCTAAATGTAAAGATTATACTTCCGGTGGGGCAGTTGATGCTTCAGGGAGAATTTTGATCACAGGCAAAGAAGCGAACCTCAGTCTAACCGGAACTATTCTGAGCCAAAGTATGGCTATCTGGCGGTATAATTCAGATGGAACTGCAGATAATAGCTTTAGCGGCGGGAAAACGACCTATCTTCTCAACGGTTTAGACGAGAGCAGCGGAGGCAGATTTGTAGCCGTGGATCCATGGGGGAGGATTATTGTTGCCGGTTGCAATCGGACTGCCACCAGTGTAAGAGCTTTGACGATTTGGCGATACAGACAATAGGGGAGCTTAGGATGAAAAAAACTATATTTTGGATATTTGTGCTTGGGATTGGCTTGGGGTTTTTGATTTGGAGTTTAGGATTCTGGCTGGGGGGGTGCGGCAATCCGATAAAACAATTTACTCCCGGAAATCCAGAGGTTATTTCTACTTTTCCCGCAAGTGGCGCGATTGGGGTAGCGATAAGTGTTGAAGTCAGCGCCACTTTTAATAAAGACATGAACGCTTCAACTATCAATACTTCGACCTTTACTCTTTCTTCGGCAGGAGGTCCGGTTACCGGGGCGGTAACATACGATTCTTCCAGTAAAACCGCGACCTTCAAACCTTCAGCGGCATTGTTGGAAATTACCACTTATACCGCGACCATAGCGGCAGGAGTCAAAGACACTGAAGGCAAACCGATGGAAACGCCTTACAGCTGGAAATTTACCACCGTGGGCAAAGTTTCACCCAATTCCGGCACCCTGGACACCAGCTTTGGCACCAATGGGAAAATTATTAAGGATCAGGCCATCAATTCTGTGCGGGTTCAATCCTCGGGAAGGATAATATTAAATACCGGCACGGCGATTCTGGGATATCAGCCGGATGGAAAAGCTTTAGACGCAAGTTTTGCTGCCATTAGCTCACCTGACGAATTTAGCACGTTTATTTCAATCGCCCTTGATTCCGAAGGGAAAATATTAGCTCTCGGAACCGTTCTCGATCCACCGGCTTATAATGGTAGAGCTGAAGCTGTCTGGCGCTACACCGCTAATGGCCAATTAGACACAAATTTTGGTAACGGCGGCATCGCTATCACAAGCTTTGAAGGTTATACACCATTGCGTTTGTTCGAGCCAATTGCGATAACTACGGATCCTTCCGGAAGGATCCTGGTGCTCGGCCAGATTTGGAATGAAGCTGGCTCCACCGCTCGGGATATAATTGTTTTGCGCTATCTGCAAAACGGCAGCTTGGATAAGGCTAATTTCACCGATGGGACTTATCATGGTTATGTCGTTTATGATGGGAAAAATGGAGGAGTGGATAACCCGAGTTCGATAATGGTTGAAGCTTCCGGAAGGATCTTGGTTGCGGGCAGTAGTGATGTTTATAGCGGGGGTAATTCTGACATATATATGGCGGTGTGGGCGATCCAGCCAACTGGTTCTCTGGATACCAGCTTTGGTAATAATAGCGGAAGAGTTCTTAAGAAGGATTCCATTGAAGCGGGGGGAGAAGGTGACTATGGTAATTCTATCACGCTTGATTCATCTCATAGGATCTTAGTCGCCGGTTACAGTGAAGATTCTTTAGGCAAAAGGCGTATGGTTATCTGGCGGTATGCACCTAATGGAATGCCTGATACCGGCTTTACGGATGGCACCCATTCGGGGTGCGTAGTTTATTATAATTATACCGGTACTGGCTGGGAACTGGCAGGTTCAAATGAACGGGGGAACTCAATTGCGATTGATTCTGCAGATAATATTTTAGTTGCCGGCTGGAGCACGCCTTCCTCTTCTGCTTTTGAAGATATTCGCTACATGACGATCTGGCGTTATCAACCAAACGGCTCGCTGGATACTGATTTTGGCAATCATGGATTGGTGCTGATTAATGGGACGACCGGAGCGCACAGCGATGATATCGGACTTTACATGACCATTGATCCGAATCAAAAGATTTTAGTGGCGGGACAAAGCAAACCTTTGGGTGGCACAGCGTTGGATACCAGAGCTGTTGTCTGGAAATATAAATAATTCAGTAACCCTTCTCAAAATCAAGCAGTTCTGAAATCAGTAAAGAAATATATTTGGTTTTAGAAAGCAAGTAAACTATTTCGGCCCGGGTTATTTTCTTCTCCGGCTCAAATGATTTACCCTCAAGATATCTTAAATATCCGGCTTCTTTGGCAGAAGCGATTTCCTTGGTTGCCCAATAGTTTTCGGGTATATCAGGAAAGGGAGGCTCGGGATTTTTTGATTCCGGAAGCTTTTCGAGCCTGGCGACGATCATCACCGCTTCGGCTCGGCTGATCAACTCGTCAGGTCGACTGACAGCCTCGCCGGATCGGATCTCGGTCGAGCGGCCGCTTATGGTCAGCAGCTTTAAAAGAAGATTGTACATCTCGCCGCGAGTAATATTTCCTTCGGGTTTAAAAGTGCCGCCGCGGTAGCCAGAGAATAGCTTTAGCGTGGCCAGGATGGAAATCGGCATTTTCACCCAATAATCATCCGGAACATCAGTGAATTTTTGCAGATATAGAATCCTCAGTCTCTTGTTTTCTATCTGTTTCTTTATTTCATCAAAAGCGGTCAGTTCGATGCGGTTTTTACCTAGATCAAGGAATTTGGTGGTGGTGAAGGTGTTTTCTTTGATGGCGACGCTTTTCCCGTCCATTTCCAGCTGTTTTACCTCGGAGGTCACAGTTCCTTCAACCGTTATTAAGTTTTCAAATACGATCGATTTGTCTAGCGGATTATTGATTCGGAACAATTCTTTTTTAATTACTTCCTCCTTTATTATGGGAACTATTTTTGGCGGTTCTTTTTTTAATTTAAAAATGCCATAAGAAAGCGAAAAGGTGCTTTGTCCGATCGAACCCAATTGCTCATAAGCATAATCAAATTTATATCCCGAGAAAAGATAAGAAAAACCAGCCGTTAAATAGGTTTCTGAGGCAGATCGCTGATCAAGGCCAATTCTCAAAGCCAGATCGTAAAAATACCACCATTCCGCTCCTAGCATGAGCAAGGGCGATTTTGAAGATTGCGGGTAGAACTCATAATCTAAACCCAGATTAATATCTTCCAGCTGATAGCTTGCTCCGAGACGGGAGGCATTTGGGATGGCGCGGGAGGTGCCATCCGACCATTTCATAGTTGATCCAAACGCAGCGAACAAATTACGCTGCAAAAAGCCGATCTTCCAGGGATCGATGGGCTGATAAAGCAAGCCAAAGTCTGCGTCATAGCCGATCCCAGTATTCCCTGAGCTTCCGTCCCTTTGGCTTAAATATTTTAAATTAATTCCGGCCGAGAGGTTTGAAAACAGGTTCCTGCCGAGAGAGAGTGAAAGCGTGTTATCATAAGCATCTCCGGCAGAGGTTTTCAGGTAGCCGATCCCGAGAGTTCCGAATGGTGAAGGGGAGGCTGCTCCCAATAGATAATAATCCGTTAAGTTTAAGAGCTTTAAGTAAGTGCCGGTGTACCCCGGGGTGGAAAGTTCAGGCAACGATGCCGGATTAAGAAAGATGGAGTCGGGTTCCCCGGCAATCGCAACGAAGGCTCTTCCCATCCCGAGCGTCCTTGCTCCTATCCCGTCTGGAAGAAGTTGTGCTTTTCCTTCGCCAGCAAACAAAAATAAAATGCAGACCAAAGCTATTGCCAGTCTGGTCGTTTTGCATATCACGTTGATTATTTGATTATACCATAGTCCCAAAAGGCGTTGACCCTCCTCTGAATCGGCTCGGTTCGATAAAGCACTTCGGCGGCTTCAGATCGAGTGAAGGGTTTGTTGGGTTCGAAATCCTTGCCTTCGAGGTGTTTAAGCAGACCCGCTTCCTTGGCCGGCTGGATATATTTGTTCGCCCAGAAAGCGAGTTTTAAATCGGGGAAAGCGAGACCTTCTTTTTCAATTAATCTTGCAAAACGCGAAAGAATTGCTACTCCTTCGGCGCGGTTCAAAATTTTATCAGGTTTGAAAGTTTTGTCGGGATAGCCGGTAACCAATCCAAGTTCAGCTCCAAAATTTATATAGGGAACATACCACTTATCCTTTACATCGGTAAATTTTTTTACCTTTTGCCATCTCTCGAGATCGATTTTTTCGGTCCTTGCGAGCAGGGCGGTTAGTTCCGCGCGGGTGATTCCTTTTTCGGGCTTAAAGCGGTTATCCGGATAACCTTTGATCAATCCCAGTATCGAATCCAGAGTGATAGAATCGATTACCCAGTAATCTATAGGTACATCTTGGTACGGGATAATTCGCAAGATTCTGACTTCGCTGGAAACCAAGGCGCCCTCCGGGCTGGTATATCCGGAAAATTTGATCACGTTCCTTCCCGGATCAAGCAATGTAAAAACTTCAACCGTGCCGGTTTGATTGATAGGATAATCGTTATATCGGCCATTTATCAGGTCAACCGGCGAACTTTGCACTTCATAGACTTCGGAAGTAGTTTCGAAGATAGGCACCGTCCAGATGTTTTTATGTTCGTAAACCTTTCTTGCTTTCAGCTCGGCTTTGATATGAATTAATTGTGAAGTAGTAAGACTGCGGTCTTTCGGGCTTAAAAATTTGATATCGGGTTCCGCGCGCTTGAATTTTTCCTTGGTGGAAAGGATGCGATCGCCTACATAGGAAATTGAGAAATAGTGAGGGTTATCTCCCAATACGCCCGGAATTTGAGCAAAAGCGTAATCAAACCGGTAAGCTGACGATTGCAGGCCAACTCCAAAGGTCAGGCCGATCCCGCTGGTTTGCTGGTTTAGTCCGGCTCTTAAAGCGAGCATTTTCGAAGGTGACCATTCTAAGCCAAAATGCAGCAGAGGGATCGGAGACAAAATATTGCGCGGCAGGTCTAGATCCAGGCAGGCAACAACGCTTTGGGGATATTGATATAGGGCTTCGCCGTTGTTTTCCCCCAGCAGATTTAAAGCCGCACCGATCTTGGTGTAACCGCCGATTTTTTCTGAGGTCTTGCTCCAATTCACAGTATTGCTTAAAGTATTTTGAAAATTTATCCCGAGATTAAAGTAGGGTAAAGGCTGGTATGAAGCTGAAAGGTCAAGGTTGGTGCCGGTAGCAGAATCAATTAACTGGATGGTGTTGATGCTTTGACTAAAATACTTTAAATTGCAGCCAACCGAAATTTTATGCCAGGGAAGTTTTCGGGCGTAAGTCAGCATGATCACACCATTTTCATAATTGGTTGCATAACCTGAAGGATCAATCATTATACGTTCAGTGCCGGGATCGCGCATGGTAGGCGGGGAGCCGCTGATGTAGGAATTGGCGTACCCAAATCCGATGGTGCCCCAGCGGGTTGGAAAGGCAAGCCCGTAAAGAGTGTAGATGGTTTCTTCAAGCAAAATTTTTCGGGTGAGTCCGGAAAATTGAGGGAATTCAATCCCCGCCAGACCGGAAGGATTGGTGAAAATGCCTTCTCCATCATTAGAGAGCGCGACATGCGCTCCCCCCATCCCCATAGTTCTTCCGCTGTAAATAATCCGGGATATATCTAAAGAAGTTCCTGTATCTGCCAGGGATGGGAAATTAACGCTCCAAAATAAAAACGATAAAAATATTATCAGCATTATCCTCATGGTTTTAATATAGTGATTTTCCCTTTCCCTAAGACTCTTCCTTCCCCAATGATCAAGTAAACATAGATTCCATTTCCCGCCATGTTCCCGGCCTCATCCCGTCCATTCCAGATAACTTCATTGTAGCCGGCTCTACCCCCTTCGGTGTCGGAGGGATAAATCATTCTAATAACCTGATTCATCACTAAATCATGAATCGTCAGAGTGATTTCAGTTGATTTGGACAATACATAAGCGATAGAAAGGGGCGGTGCTTCCGGATTGAAAGGATTTGGATAACATAAAGTTTGACCCAGAAGAGAAATCCTTTCTGCAGTCCGGACCATCAGATTTGTATACTCTTTATCGGTTCTTTCTCCGCCGTTATCGGTGGCTTCCAATTTAATCGTATATTTTCCCTCATCCAGAACCGGCGAATATTTGCCGCGATAAATGTAAGGATTATTGGGGTCTGCAGTTAAACTGATGGTTTGAATTAAAGGAGTTTGGGATTCTTGTTGCTGACTGCCTCTCAAAGTGAGGGGTGGATTATTGCTGATGACAGTTATATCAAACGAGGGATTTTTGGGAATGGTGTCCCCATTGGCAACGGTGGAAACCCCGTTTTTTAAACCAATTTCCGGTTGCTCGCCAATAACGTAAAACCCGTAAGTGATGTAGGTGGAATTGATATTTCCGGCAGAGTCCCGGGCGCGAGCCTGAGCTTCGTGTGAGACAGTGCCGCGGGACAGCGCTCGCGGCGGTATCCACTTGAAACTTTCGATCTTGCTATTAAAAGTTCCGTTGATTGGCGAAGCGGCGGTCCAGTCCCCTCCATCAACCCGGCATTCGACGCTTACGATAGGATAAAGCTCGTCAGTCGCGAGGCCGGTTAAAATCGGTTGATTGTCGGTAGTGACTTCATGGGTAAAATGGTTGAAAAAAACTACCGGAGGAGAGGGGGCTGCGTAGGAAGGAAATGAAAAATTAAAAATGAAAAATGCAAAAAGAATTAATTTAAAATTCAAATTTAATTTTTGTATTTTCATTAGAACGATATGCTCACAGTTAATGTGGTAATCCATTTTATCCATGATAATACATCCCTTCGATTGGCGGTAATATTATAGGCGGCACCGGTTGATCCGATATCAAATGCATTTTGGAAGATTACCTGCCAATTGTCCCTTTTAACCGAAGCATTAAAATAGGCCAGCCTCCCAAAATCCTGATTAACAGTGTCTCCCATACTGTTGGTCGTTAATACGGCTGGGAATAGAACGGCAATTGCGCTCACCAGGTCTTTATTGCGATAGTCAATGACGGGAGGCGTCGAAAGCCACCAAACCGAAAAAGGGGACATAAGAGATAGGATGCTCATTCCCCCTGCCGCGCCAAATTCATAATTTTGAGAAAGGTAGCGGATACCGAGGTCAAGTTTGAGGGGGTAGAATCCATAAGCAAACATACTTTCAAACGTTTCCCGGGTTAATCGGTCCTCTCCGCTAAGCTGCGGCTTAAGCATCAGAATAGTGCCGGCCCGCAGGTAGACTGGCCAGGAAAAAACCTGTGTTTCTGCGCCCGCCCGGATAAATCGGATATCATTAAAAACCAGGTTGCTGTAGGTTTTATCCGGATTTTCAAGTCTGAAGGTCATGGGAGTCGGTTGAATTTCGTAATCCAGAGTGATCAGATAGGGTTTTCGCAGAGTCGCGCCGATCCGGATGCGCTGGGGAATAGGAACGATTTTTTCATCCTCGATACTGATGCTCGGATCGGTGATGTTGGTGTAGCTGTCGGGGAAAGCCTCGGGGCTTCCGAAGAAGCCGGGAAGTGCCCGGTAATTGATATAAGTTGATCGTCCGATTGCCTTGAAATCCAATTGGCTTTTATTAAAATTTTCGAAAGCAAATCCGAGCGTTAGATCTTCGCTCAGATCATACATCGCTCCCAGGTCCAGACGGAAAGCTGAGGCGGCCAGGGAGCCTTTATATCTAAATTCGGCGACATTTTCTCCGGCGGGGATCCTGAGAAAATATTCTTTTTTATAGCCGGATTGTGTTTCATATAAGTTTGGAGTGGATACCCACTGGCTGATATCCGCTTCATTGTTGAAATCGATATCGGGCGCCTGGATAAAGAGATCCGGCGCCTTGCCGTCAAAAATAACTCGCAAAGAATTATCAATGTTATAAAGGGCCGAGATGGGGGTTATATTAGCCCCGGCAGAAAATTTTCCCCATTTGGCCGCGCTGGTCAGGGTGAGGTTCGATTGCACGCTTAAATCATTGCGTGCGTTCAAAACCGTGATAAAAGGCATCCTCTGGTCCTGTTTTAAAAAGCCTTCCCAGACCTGGCCGGCAGTGGTGTAAGAAGTGCCGGAAGATCCCTCCGGCGAATAAACAACGGTCAGCTTTCCGTTGTCGACCGAGAATTGGTCGTTGCCTGTGATATTAAAAAAATCAGCTGCCATTTTTAATTGCGCGGGAAAATCACCGGCGAAGCTGACGGCGTATCCGGTTTCTCCGTGGGTCGAGATCCCGAAAGCAAGCCAATCGGCCACTTTGATGGATTGTTTATAATTTGACCCGGTCGGCACCGTGGAATAATTTAAGTGCCCGGTATATTCATGGGTTGAAAAAGTGGTTTCCTTGGGATCCGAGCTGAAAATGACTCCCAGTGATATGCCAAAAGTCGTGCCGACTTCGGTTATATCGCCGGTCAAAGTGCTGGTATCAATTCCGGTGTCGGAAACCGAAAAATGTTTGGTAAATGGACTTGTTACGGTGGTGGAAGGGAATCCAACCAGCAACTCGGCTTCTTTGATCTTTGCCAGTCCGGCCGGATTCCATAACACAGTTTCAATCCCTTTGCTTAGTGAGGAATAGTTGTTTCCGATGCCGGGATAAGGGTCCTCCTGGGCGGGAACTTTAATGGTAATGTCAATATAAGGGAAATTATTGACGGCAAGAGCAAAACTCTGAATGAAAAAAAATAACAGAAAAAAGGCAACGGTTCTCCGCGTCGGCATTTGGTTCATTATAACTTACGGCGAATTTATTGCAAGATGGAAAAAATCGTAAATAATGTATGAGTCAATAATTAAAGAGAAAACAAAATATTCCGCCGCCCGTCGGCCTGGCAAAAGCGCTGAGCGAATAAAACAAATGCGCGCTACTGGGATCGAACCAGTGACCCCTTGCCTGTCAAGCAAGTACTCTAACCAACTGAGCTAAGCGCGCATTCAAATTCAGGCGCGGGGCGGATTCGAACCGCCGTATAACTGTTTTGCAGACAGCTCCCTTACCACTTGGGTACCGCGCCACAGGAAAAAAGCGGGAGACGAGGTTCGAACTCGCGACCCTCAGCTTGGGAAGCTGATGCTCTACCAACTGAGCTACTCCCGCAGAAGACCCCATATTTTAGCTTAAAAAAGAAAAGTTATCAATAATATTCAACTGGCTTGAAAACGATTTTTCTTCTGTGATAAACTTATCTCACATAATAAAATGGAGGTGTTGGTAATGAATAAATGGCTTATTGTTTTTACTGTTATAGCTATTCCGTTGATCTTCCTCGCGTTTGTGTTTACTGGCTGCGGTAAAGTAGTGGAGGAAGGCGGCACGACGACTACTACAACTTCAGCCGGTGGAACTACCACAACTTCTGTTAGCGGAGGGACAACCACCACCTATTTGCTGATAAAATATCCCGCCGAGAGTTGTACCGCTATCCAGAATGATCCAGACACGGTATATAATAGCAACGTGCTGCTGTTGATAGGTTGGGATGGGATGGGATCGAATGAGGCATTCATTAAATTTGATGTGTCGACTTTGCCAGCTTTGACCGTTATTAAGAGCGCGATACTAAAAATATATATTGAAGCAGCATCTACCTCAACTACCAACATTGACTTTTATAATCTGGATAACAATTGGTCGCAAACCAGTTTAACCTGGAATAATAAGCCCGGGATCACCGGGGCCAGGATCGCGAGAAAAACGGTTAATCTGCTATCCGACATCGGTACTACTGCCAACATCGATATTACCCCGTTAGTACAGGCTTGGGTTACGAGCAGCGGATATGCTAACTTTGGAATAGGGATAATTAATGTAGATGCGGCAACCCTTAATTTGGTTTCGATCGGTTCGGGAGTGCCAGCCTCGACTCATAAACCGATACTGGAGATCAGATACTAACTGGGAGCAAGGGGGAGTTATTCTTTTAAGGCCTTCTTGAGCTTCAGGGTCGCGTCTTTGCAAATGCGCGATACCTGGGATTCGGAGAGGCCGATGTCCTTGCCGATCTCTTTGAAGGTCTGATCGTGTTTATAGTATTTTTCTATGACCGCTTTTTCTTTGTCCGAAAAATCTTTCATGGCTGAATCAACATGGAGGACTTTATCAATTTCTTCATGGACGATCTCCTTGCGGTTAAAGGCCATATAAACGTTGGCGGCTGAAGTGATGAATTCGTAAAGGCCGGCCACCGGATCGCCGCCGCGCTTGCGCAGATAATCCTGCATCGATCCCTTAAGCCGCACCGAAACATAGGACCACAATTGACCCTTGCGCGGGTCCCAGGTCTTTAAACAATCGATGAATGCGATCTTTGCTTCCGATTCCAGATCGTCAGCTTCAGATTTGGCAATGTGGCGGGGCAGGGTAGAGACATACCACCTGACGGTTGCGTTAATTTGATCTTTATACTTTTCAAGGGTTTCCGAGCTATGTTTTAAGAATTGCTCTCTGATGATGGAAACGATGCGGTCTTCAACTTCTCTGCGGGTGGTCATGAAAACCTCTTTGCCAGATTATCCAGGAACTGCTTGGTACGGTCGGAAAGGAGTTCTTTGCTGAAGCGCTGGGCGGTGTCGCGCGCAAATTTCCAGGAAGCTCGGAGGATGGGAGAAATGCCGGCGGGCGGTACATCGGCCGGGCTTATGCCGGGACGTCCTATTTTTCTAACTTCCTTTTCTGAGATTCTTCTGATGGTCACGGTTTTTCTTAATGTAAACGCTGGCTACGGCTAACGCCTGTCGTCTTAATTCCGGGTTGGTGACGAGAACTTCAGCCAGAGTGTTAACCATTTTAACAAAGCCGCGCGACATTGTAAAGGATTTGCCAAATTCAGTTTCAAGCGCCGACGTTACGATGCGCTCGGCCATCTCTTTGGCGGAAAGGTTCGGTCCGATATTTCGGGATAATTTTTCTTCAAAAATTTCTAGATTTGGCATTTTTTATTTATCGTAATGCTCGTTCTATAATTTCACTTTCTGGATAACTGCTTCCAAGGTACACGGAATAAAAATTGGTTTTGACCCAAAGAGGATGGCATTGTCAGGATCTTTAAGCCCGTGGCCGGTTAAAACACAAACCACCGTCGATCCATCCGGTATTATCCCTGACTTGACCAGTTTTAAAGTGCCGGCGACCGAAGCGGCGGATGCCGGTTCACAAAAGATCCCTTCCTTCTGCGCGACCAGCTGATAGGCTTCGACGATCTCCTGATCGGTAACAATGCTGATAGAGCCGCCTGATTCTTCGGCAGCGGCAACCGCGCCTTTCCAGCTGGCGGGATTGCCGATCCGAATAGCAGTGGCGATGGTTTCGGGGTTTTCAATGGGATGACCGCGAACGATCGGCGCGGCGCCTTCCGCTTGAAAGCCGATCATCTTGGGAAGACTGCTGATTTTATTCGCCCCGTAATATTCTTTATACCCTTTCCAGTAAGCGGTGATGTTGCCGGCGTTCCCGACCGGAATGGCGTGGAAATCAGGCACGGCGTCAAGCTGGTCGCAGATCTCAAATGCTCCGGTCTTTTGTCCCTCGATTCGAAAGGGATTAATTGAATTGACGATTTCCACTGGATATTTTTCTCCCAGCTCTCTGACAAGATTTAATGCCTGGTCAAAGTTACCATCCACTTCAAAAACTTTGGCGCCGTGCATGATGGCCTGCGAAAGCTTTCCGAGAGCAATCTTTCCTTTGGGGATGATAACGATGCAATCCATCCCGGCGCGGGCGGCATAAGCGGCGGCCGAAGCGGAAGTGTTCCCGGTAGAAGCGCAAATGACTGCCTTACAATTTTCTTCTTTGGCTTTGCTGATGGCTAAGGTCATGCCGCGGTCTTTGAAGGAGCCGGTCGGGTTGGCTCCTTCATATTTGAGGAAGACCTGGCAGCGTGTCATTTCACTTATTTTATTTGCAAAAATAAGAGGGGTATTCCCTTCATGGAAGGTGATGACCGGAGTTTCGTCAGTTACCGGTAAATATTCTCGATATTCTTCAATAACGCCGTGCCAGTGTTTCATGCTATTTTGTAAAGTAAAAAGTAAATGCCAACAGTTATAATAACTACTCCTAAATAATTATAGAATGATAATCCCTCACCAAGCAGGAGAGAAGAAATTATAGCTACAATCACATAAGTCAACGCGGTCATCGGCAAAACTATTCCGATTTTGAACCAGGACAGGAGGGTAATCCAGAACAAAGACGAAAGGGTTAAAAGGATCGTGCCTACTACCACATAATGATTTTTTAGCGCGGATGAGATCAAAGGCAAGATATCCTGTAATCCTTTTATGCTGAAGGCGCCCATCTGATTTAATCCGGTCTTCAGGATCAGCTGGCTGGCAAGGAAAATCAAGCTATAGGTAAACATCCAAAAAAGTACTTTTACCATAACTTTTTGAGATTATAACGCTTCAACCAATTTATAGCAAGCCCATCTGGTTTTTATTTAAATTAACATGTGTTATAATCGCGCTGATGAAATATGCAGCTGCACGAGGAACCAAGGACATTCTGCCGGAAGAAGCTTCACTCTGGCAGTTTGTGGAAGAAACCGGTCGTGAAGTTTTTGAGCTTTATAACTATAAAGAGATACGCACACCCATTTTTGAATCCACGGATCTTTTTACCCGCTCCATCGGTTCGACTACCGACATAGTAAAAAAAGAGATGTATACTTTTCCCGATCGGAAAGGGAGGAGTTTGACTCTTCGTCCGGAAGAAACGGCTCCGGTGGTACGCGCCGGCCTTGAAAATAATCTGATCTCTCCCGATCAACTGATTAAACTTTACTACCTCGGACCGATGTTTCGTTATGAACGGCCGCAGGCGGGCAGGCAACGCCAATTCCATCAGGCGGGAATTGAAGCCTTTGGCTCGGCCGATCCGATGCTGGACGCGGAAGTAATTCAGTTGAGCGTCAAACTTTTCGAAAAGATCGGATTAAAAGATTTAGAGGTTGATATTAACTCAGTTGGTGATAAAAAATGCCAGCCGCTATACCGAGAAGCGATCCAGAAATACTTCAAAGAAAACATTAAACATATGTGTGACGATTGTAAAGAAAGATTCGAACTTAATCCTTTGCGAATTTTAGACTGCAAAGAAGCACCTTGCCAAAAATATATAGAGAAAGCTCCGGCGGCAATTGATTATCTCTGCGCCGAGTGCAAAATGCATTTCGAACAGGTGGTTAGATGGTTAGATGGTTTGGAAATAAGGTATCGGATCAACGATCGATTGGTAAGGGGTCTCGACTATTATACGCGTACTGCTTTTGAAGTGGTTTCCAAACAGCTCGGTGCGCAAAACGCAGTTTGCGGCGGCGGGCGTTATGATGATTTAGTTGAGGAGCTGGGTGGGAAACCGACTCCGGCGATCGGGTTTGCGATCGGACTGGAAAGAGTTATTGAAATAGTTAAGCAATTACAAATTACGAATTACGAATTACGAATTGTTGATTTATTTATTGCAACCATTGGAGATAGGGCTAGGGAGTTTGGATTCAAACTTTTAGCTGACGCTCGAAACAAAGGGATTAGTTCCGATATGGATTATCTGGGTAAATCGCTGAAGGCGCAGATGAAGAGCGCTGATCGGTTGGGAGCTAAGCATGTTTATATTATTGGCGATGAAGAATTGAAAAAGAGGTTGGCTGTACTTAAAAACATGAAAACGGCCGAACAGAAGGAAGTTGCGTTTGATAAGTTAGAAGAGGAATTGAAACATGCTTAAGCGCAGTCATAACTGCGGAGAAATCCGCGCGAAAGATGAAGGCAAAAGTGTTCAGCTGCTGGGTTGGGTGCACCGCCGCCGCGATCACGGCGGGCTTATTTTTATCGACCTGCGGGACCGGTCCGGCCTGGTTCAAGTGGTTTTCACCGGCAAGGATATCGATCTGCACGTTAAAGCACAGCAGCTCAGGATCGAGTATGTCATAGCAGTAAAGGGGAAAATCGTTAAGCGTTCATCTGAAACTGTCAATAAAGAGATGCCAACCGGAGAGATCGAGATCGTGTCCGAAGATCTAGAAATCCTGAACACCGCTAAAACACCACCCATCGAAATTGCCGACGCCCGCACCGAACCGGACGAAATGGTCCGCCTCAAGTATCGCTATATCGATTTGCGCAAGGATAAGATGCGGGAGAATCTAATTTTCCGTCATAAGGTGATCAAGGCGATGGCGGATTATCTGGATGATCAGGGTTTTCTTGAAATTGAAACACCTTTTCTTACTAAATCAACCCCGGAAGGCGCCCGCGACTATCTGGTTCCCAGCCGGGTTAACCCGGGCAGGTTTTACGCTCTGCCGCAGTCGCCTCAGCTTTTCAAGCAGGTCCTGATGGTCGCCGGCATGGAGAAATATTTTCAGGTGGTGCGCTGTTTCCGCGATGAGGACCTGCGCGCCGACCGCCAGCCCGAATTCACTCAGCTTGATATTGAGATGTCTTTTGTGGAAGAAAAAGATATTATCGAATTAATCGAAAACCTGATGAAACATTCAATGGATGTGCTGGAAAAGGATATCGATCAATACCGCGGAAAGAATATCCCAAGGATATCGCTTCCTTTTCCACGGCTTTCCTGGGACGAGGCTATGTCAAGATTTGGAAGCGATAAGCCGGACACCAGATTTGGTCTGGAATTAGTGGATATTTCTGATCTGGTCGGAGAAGTTGAATTTAAAGTTTTCAGGGAGACGATTTCAAAAGGTGGAGTGGTCAAGGGAATAAATGTGAAGGGCGGAGAGAAATTCTCCCGCGCCGAGCTGGATAACCTTGAAGAAACGGCGAAAAAACTGGGAGCGAAGGGAATGGCCTGGATCACCCTCGGTGCCGCCGGGATGAAGTCGCCAATTGTTAAGTTCTTTAAACCGGAAGAGATCAATGCCATTGTCGAAAGGATGAAGGGCGAGACCGGCGATGTTTTGATCTTTGTTGCCGATAAACCCAAGATTACGCACCAGGTTTTGGGCGAGCTTCGGCTTGAACTTGGAAAGAAGTTGGATTTGATCGATAAAAACAGCTTTCATTTTGTTTGGGTGACAGACTTTCCTCTTTTTGAATACAGTGAGACCGAAAAGCGCTGGGTGTCGCATCACCATCCCTTTACTGCGCCGCACGGGAGCTGGGATGATATCGAAGAGAGATTCATGAAAGATCCGGGTTCCATCAAAGCGCAAGCTTACGATTTTGTTTTGAACGGTTCAGAAATCGGCGGCGGTTCGATCAGAATTCATCGCCCTGAGATCCAGGCGAAAATATTTAAATTGCTATCACTGGGAGAAGAAGAAACAAAAATTCGTTTTGGGTTTTTCCTGGAGGCGCTGGAATACGGTGCTCCTCCTCACGGCGGGATTGCTTTGGGTCTCGATCGTTTAGTAATGCTTCTGGCGGGAATGGAGAGTATCCGAGATGTGATTGCTTTTCCTAAAACTCAAAGCGCCCTTTGCCCTTTAACCGGCGCGCCGGATGCGGTGGATCCGCAGCAATTAAAAGAACTTCACATCAAAACTTCATTATGATAATATTTTGAAAATGACTGTAACGGTAATTGTCGGAACACAATGGGGAGACGAAGGGAAAGGGAAGATAACTGATCTTCTGGCCCGGGATATGGATATGGTGGTGCGCTATCAGGGAGGGAACAACGCCGGGCACACGGTTGTTATCAAGGACAAAACCTTCAAGCTCCATCTCACTCCTTCCGGGATCTTCTATTCGAACGTGCTCTGCGTGATCGGGAACGGCGTGGTGATCGATCCGAGGGTGTTGCTAGAAGAAATTCAAACCCTGCAGAGCAGCGGTTATTCGGTTAATAATCTGAGGATCTCTTCCCAGGCCCATGTGATCTTTCCTTACCATCGGGATCTGGATTCAGCCCAGGAGCAAAAGCACGAGGCCGGCCGCATCGGCACTACCAGCCGCGGGATTGGTCCCTGTTACGTGGATAAATTTAATCGCCGCGGTATCCGCATTTGGGATTTCAGCAATGAAAAAGTTCTCCGGCAAAAGCTGGAATGGAATTTAAAGGAGAAATCCTTTATCTTAAATAACTTTTATGAGATGAAGGTTGAATATAATCTTGAAGAGATCCTCAATGAATATCTTGGCTATTATCACGCAGTACGGAACCTGGTGGTTGAGGAATCGAGCACCCTGATCAATGAAGCGATTTCCAAAAATAAGAAAATCCTCATGGAGGGAGCGCAGGGAACCATGCTGGATGTCGATCACGGAACTTATCCCTATGTAACTTCTTCTAGCCCAGTGGCGGGTGGCGCCTGTATCGGAGCGGGTTTTGGCCCGCAGGAAGTGGATGAGGTCATCGGTGTGGTGAAAGCTTACGTTACCAGAGTGGGCGGTGGTCCTTTCCCGACCGAAATTGAAGGGGGCGTTGGCGATACTTTGAGGGAGAAGGGCGGAGAGTACGGTGCGACCACCGGCCGGCCGCGCCGCTGCGGGTGGTTTGACGGCGTGGTTCTGCGTCACGCTTCAAAAGTAAACGGCCTGACCCAGCTGGCAATAACTAAAATAGACGTACTGGATTCTTTTGAGAAGATTGATATTTGCACGGCGTATGAATACGATGGAAAAATTATCAAGGATTTTCCTACTGACATTTCAAGATTGGAAAAATGCAAACCGGTTTACGAAGAGATGCCTGGATGGAGAGAAAGTTTAAGCAAGATCACCGATTATCAACATTTGCCAGTAAACGCCAAAAAATATATTGATAAGCTGGCAGAATTATCCGAAGCCAAAGTTTCACTGATATCTGTTGGTGCAGAGCGTGGCCAGATCATCAAACTCTAAAGCGGTCGTACTTCTCTCCGGCGGCCTCGATTCAACTACCACTCTTTATTATGCGAAAGATCACGGCTACAAGTGCTTTGCCTTGATCTTTGACTACGGCCAGAGGCACCGGCGGGAGATGCGCAGTGCGGTGGCGGTGGCAAAGCGCGCCCGAATTCCTTATCAGACATTAAGGATAAACCTTCCGTGGAAAGGGAGTTCGCTGCTTGACCGAAAAATGAAGATTCCGGTGCGGCGAAAACTTCAGGGAATTCCTTCCACTTATGTTCCTGCCCGTAATACTATTTTCTTAAGCTTAGCGCTTTCATATGCCGAAGCAATTGGCGCTAAAGCCATCTTTATCGGAGCCAATGCTATTGATTTCAGCGGCTATCCCGACTGCCGGCCTTCTTTTTACAAGGCTTTTCAAAAGGTGATTAAAGCAGGGACAAAAGCGCGAAAGATAAAAATCTTTACGCCTTTGATTAGAATGACTAAAGCTCAGATCGTTCGTCTGGGGATGAAGCTCGGAGCTCCGCTGGATTTAACCTGGTCATGTTATAAGGGTGGCAGCAAACCCTGCGGAGTTTGCGACAGCTGCCGGCTGAGACAAAAGGGATTTGATAAATATTATGTCGCGAAAGCTAAAAGATCGCGAATTTTATAGGGAAGTCCGGTCCGAAAACGACAGGCATTTCGGTCTCCTTTGTGTCCGTTAGGATAAACCAAATCCTGATCGAACCTGGCTCCATTGCGGGCATGAAAACGTAATACTTTATCTATCATTGCTGCCCAATAATCTTTCATTTCAATTAATCTTCCCTCAATTCCACGCGGCCCGGAATGATAAAGACCCCGTTTATCGGGTTTCAATTCTATACGATCTCCCAAAATCATTCTGTTGTCATCGGGGAATGAAAGCTTTAGCTTTTGTTCCTTGATACTTTCAATGTTTTCAATGTATTGACGCAGTTCGGCTGGGCGGGAGTAGGCAACCAGAGCATCGATTTTTGCACCTGCCCGCAGAGCGGCTAT
>Ga0315277_10001081_pt1 | contig 40459 bp, 30 predicted proteins | sample YL17G05_15_MG_FD_203695 | JGI IMG/M metagenome (GOLD analysis project Ga0315277, IMG submission 203695) | Sediment microbial communities from Yellowstone Lake, YNP, Wyoming, USA - YL17G05_15 | ecosystem: Environmental > Aquatic > Freshwater > Lake > Sediment | place: USA: Wyoming | collected...
CCTCAGCACCTCCTGCACGTCCACCTGCGGGTCCCAGCCCCGTGCGCTCCAGATCACCTTGTTCACATCATCGTGGACTCCGTCGGAGTAGGTTAGAAAGCCGTCCGTGTACGGCGCAAGCCAATTGTGGAGATACGCATAGTACGCAGGCCGCGGATTCGGACATTCCCGGCCGAGAGTCAGACTGAACGCCGGATCCCACCAGGGGACGGGGTACTGGCAGCGGACTGTGTGCGTGATGTCGGGATAATGCCGCAACTTGTAGTTGGCCGGCAGGCGGCGTCTCGTTTCCGGGATCGGCGGGCTTGACGGTCCGGCCACGAGTCCGCCCAGCCAGCCCGGCTTATGCTCGTCGATATACCGGTAGACCTGGTCAATCTGGGCATCACTGAACCACTGGAGCGAAAGCCACACCCTGGCGTCCGGATGCCGGGCCATCAGCCGCTCGCCGAGACCTTCGAGGAAAGGAAGCAGCAGCTCGGGCGGATTCGCGCCGGGATCTCCGCCGGGCACAAATACGGCATCGAGCCGTGGACAGGCGGCGTATAGCGATTCATGCTTCTTGAGTTCTGCGTCGCGCAGTGCCTGGTCATGCAGATCGAATACGACCGGGGTCCAGACCCAGTAATCAAGATCATAGCGGTCGCATATCTCACTGAGGAGCTTGTTCATCCGGTCACGGGGAACGGTCATGTGCGGGCTCGGCTGGTCGTCTTGGAAAGGAATGTTCTCAATGCAGTTGCAGCCGAACAGAATCAAATCGCGGATATACTGCTCGTACGTGGACACGCTCCACGCATCGTAGGAATTGGCTCGCGCACGATACCCCAGTTGATGGCCTCGGATGGGATAAGCCGGCGAGGTGGAGATATCCACGGCCTCCGCCAGCGAAGCCCGGCCAGGCTTCCAGCTCAACAGTCTCAGCAACCGCCCCACCCCGAAGAGCACGCCCCTCGCATCGGCGCCGACGACCCAGATCACAGGCCCGCCGCTGCCCTGCCCCACGAAGATTCGGTACCCTTCTCGCTTAGATTCGGGCAGGTTCTCGCCGCTGCGCTTCGGGACCTTCAAGCCGGCAATCTCATCCTCACCGGCCACGGCAAGGGCAATCGCGGGTCTACGGCCGCGATACTCAGCGGAGATTCTCCACTTCAGACCTGTGCGATTCTGCACTTCCTGCTGGAGCATATTCGCGGCGGCGACCTCCGTGGCGGAATGTGGTTTCGCCGCAACGAGTATCATCGCCTTTGCAAGATCAATGTCCCGAGCTTTTGCAGCCTGCGTCCCAAGCACCGCGACGGCCAAGAGTATGAAGGCACTTCGCACATACCCGCAACCGATGCGGCAGAAGCGTGACGAACTTGGTCGCGGAGACGCCATCATTCCTCTTTCGCAGTCTTCGACCCCATCCAGACCTCTCTGGCCGCCCTATTGTTGTGGCTTTGCGATTGCCGTGCGGTAGTAGCTGTCGTCATGCTGCTTCCTCCACCCATCGGTCGGCGCCTGGAGTGTCGGGCGGTGCTTCGCCCACATCTCGTTGACAAACGCATCCCAGGCCTGGCCCTGCCGCGCCCATTCCTTGTCATGGTCCCGGCCGGTCGCCTCCTTGATCGTCTTCACGAACGTGGCGTCGTTCTCGTACATCCAGCGGTCCACGTAATCGAGAAAAGCATCATGGCCCCACATCTGCTCGGCACGCATAAGCCGCAGAGCCAGGGCCTGCGCCACCCACCCGACGCTCGTGCAGCACCGGCGATAGCTCTCGCTCGTGTTGGCGCCGTCCTTCCACTGCGAAGGCGGCGTATGCTCGTAAGGTCCCCAGCCGTTATTTCGCGACCGGCCCTCACCCGTAGCCGTGTCAATTCCTGAGTGGCCGGTGAAGACGACCTTGGCCCCGGTCCAGCAATCGCCGTACGCGGTTTGCTCGTCCTCGCCGAAACTGACCTTCGGATAGGACCCGCTGATGCCTGCCAGCTCATCATCGCCCAGGAGAAGTCCAGCAAAGACAATGGGCAGCTTGCGTCCGCTGCCGTGTCCGCCCCAGCCTGTCCAGCCGGGATGTCCCGCACGAATCATGCCGCCCAGGTCGATGCCGATCTGAACATAGTTCACGAGGAGCGGCTCTTTCTGCTCGGGTTTCAGGTCCGTGCAGAGCAGCAGAGCGGAGATGCCCGCGACCCGGCCGTACTCCAAGCCGTATTGCGGCATGTTCTCCACCGGCTCCTCGAAGCCGAAGAAACCGGTCCCCACCCACGGCCGCTGCGTGAACCGGATGTACTGCTCGATCCGGGGGATGCTCTTGGTGGCAGCCGCCGTCGGCAGCAGATTTCGTTTGAGGTTGCGGGCCAGGTAAATTCTCTGCTGGCGATCGCAGAAGGCCGGCCGGAAGGCGTCCGGCGGCTGCGGCTCGCCCACACACGTCAGCACCGCGGCCGTGCGGATCGGGCTGCTGTCCCCCTCGCCTCGCTCGATCTTGTTTCGCAATTGCGCGTTGAGGATCAGGCCCTTGGCCATGCTGATCGTGGCAACGAGCAAATCGCCGGGCTTCATCGTCACCGGCAGCTTCTGGATCAGCGACGGGTCGAACCAGTTCCGCACGCCGCTGTCGTAGGCGACCTTCATCTGCGCCGGCGGATTGAGCATGAAACCGTTGCGGACCCGCTGGGCCTCCGGACGCTCCTTATCTATGCTGTCCAACTCGCGTTTCGAGATCTCGCCGCCGTAGAGCGGACGGGGATCGATCGCCTTGATCGTCACGAGGCCGACGACGTACCAGTCGCCGTTGACAAATTGCCCGACGTGAGCCGGCCGCTCGAACGTCCAGGTGATACCGTACTGCGAAACGCTCTCACGCAATGGCAAGTCTTCGAGCTTCGGTGCCGAGGGTGCATTGTCCCGCGAGTAGACAGTCACCGGCCGATGAATGGTCGGGTCGGCGTCGAGTGCTTTTGCATCGTACGGATCGGCCTCGCCGGGGGCAGGGACAATCTTCACCGGGCCGCCCAGCGTGACGGACAGATCATCCACCCAGATTGTCTGTCCGTTGCCCTGACCGGCATCGCCCCAGATGGCGACGGTGCTGAAGCCCTGCAAGCCGGTCTTGGCAGAATCCACGGCGGTCACCTCCTTGCCATTGTGAAGGACTTGAAGGCCGTTCTCTGCGTCGAAGTCAAACGTCCACTTGTGCCAAGCGGCCGGCGCGCGGTTGATGCCGAGCCAGAACAACTGGTTGAACCAGTCCCGCCCGTCGCAGGCCGTGGCAGTGTACCCTTCGGCGCCCCCCAGATAACTCGCGTAGAGAATGCCGACGGCCAGCAGCTTTCCGTCACCCTGGACGAGGCCCCATCGCGGACCGACTCGGCCGACCTTGGGATCCGCAGGCTTCGTGCCATCGTCATAGACCCAGAACTCGACCTTGCCCGATTCGTCCCGGTCGCGGAGTTTCAGAAGGGCCTTGCCGCCGGGGGCGACCTTGAGCGCGCCGCCTGTGCCCTCGCGGCCTTTGGCCGTATCGATGGTCACGTCCCCGATGACTGTCCAACCGGCCAAAGCCTCTTTGTCATCAAAGGTGAACTGCGCGACTTGCCCGCTGGCAGATGGCGTAACCGGTTTGTCTTGGCCCCAAGCGGAAGTCGGCGTTGCCAGCAAAGCCACCACCGCCGAGGCAAGAATCGATCCAACTTTCAACATTGTCTTCATAGTTGACCTCCCGTACGCCACATCATACCGCGATCTGTGGCCCACGCAACGATTACCCGGCCGGGCAATTGACCGTTGAAGGGAGACAAGCGAGAGGATAGCATAGGCGGGTACTCCGCAAGTCGTGCCGTAGAGGAGTCTACACACGATGCCGCCGAGAAATGCGGACAGATAGGAGTGTATCGGTCGTGCGAATCGTCGTCCTAGATGGGTATACCCTCAATCCGGGGGATTTGACCTGGGACGGCCTGAAGGCGCTGGGCCCATGCGAGGTCCATGACCGGACGCCGCCGGAGCAGATGGTGGAGCGAGCCTCCAGGGCTCAGATCGTCCTGACAAACAAGACAGTCCTGTCTCGCGCGGCAATCGGGCAACTGCCCGGGCTCAAGTACATCGGCGTTCTGGCAACGGGGTACAACGTGGTGGACGTCGAGGCGGCAAGGCAACGAGGCATTTGCGTCACGAACGTTCCCGCCTACGGCACGGCATCGGTGGCACAAATGGTGTTCGCGCACCTGCTCCACTTCGCGCAGCACGTCAGCGAGCACGGCCAGTCCGTCCGCGACAGCCGCTGGAGTCGCAGCCTAGATTTCTGCTACTGGGACTATCCCCTCGTGGAATTAGCGGGTCTGACGATGGGCATCGTCGGTCTCGGCCGGATCGGCCGCCAGACGGCGAAACTTGCCGCGACCTTCGGAATGAAAGTCATCTACTTCGACGTGACGGCCCATCCGGATGCGCCATCGGAGGCGGTTGCCGTGGACCTGGACACCCTGTTTCGCGAGAGCGACGTCATCAGCTTGCATTGCCCTCTGACGCAGGACAACAAAGGATTTGTCAACCGGCAGCGGTTGGAGATGATGAAGCCGACCGCATTTCTCATCAACACCAGCCGGGGACCGTTGATCGACGAGCAAGCGCTCGCCGATGCACTGAATCGCGGACGCATTGCCAGCGCGGGCCTGGACGTCCTGTGCGAAGAGCCGCCACGGCCTGACAATCCGCTGCTGCACGCGAAGAATTGCACGATTACGCCGCACATCGCCTGGGCCACGAAAGCTGCGAGGCAACGCCTGATGGATATCGCCGTGTCCAACGTCCGGGCCTTCATCCAGGGGAGTCCGCAAAATGTCGTCAGTTGACCGAATCTCATTCGAGCCATCGGGACCAACCGAGAAAGGGATCCATATCATGCACGCTTGCTTCTTCATGCTGGTTTGCCTCGCTTTCTTTGCGGCGGGCGATGCCCCTGCGAATGCCGGAGACTCCCAGGCGGCAGCTTTGAGAGCTGAGCCCGCGAAGTCAATGGGAACCATGAAGGCGACGGTGTCCGTCGAACGTGTCTTCGGCCCCGAACATCCGGGCGGGCGCTACAAGCACCCGGCGTCCATCACGCAGTTGGCCGGCGGCGACCTGTACCTAGCCTACTACACCGGCTCCGACGAATACGCCACGGACACCGCCGTGTACGGGGCCCGCCTGCCAAAGGGGCAAACGAAATGGACGACGCCTGTTCCCATCGCCGACACGCCCTTTCGCTCCGAAGGCAATCCCGTGGTGTGGCAGGCGCCCGATGGCTTGGTATGGCTGTTTTACGTGGTTCGCTACGGCCGGACCTGGTCCACGTCCCGGATTCAGGCGAAGATCTCCCGCGACGGGGCCGCGACCTGGTCCGATCCGATGCTGGTGACCATGACGGAAGGGATGATGGTCCGCAGCCGCCCCCTCGCGCTGGCTAACGGCGACATTCTGTTGCCCGCGTACCTTGAGACTGGTCAGGACACTGAAATGGTCGGTCCCGAGAGTTGCTCGCTCTTTTTCCGCTGGGACGCCCGACAACACACCTGGACCGAGACGAACCACATCCGCTCACGAATCGGGAACATCCAGCCCGCCGTGGCCGCGATTACGGATAACTACCTCGTATGCTACTGCCGTCGCGGCGGCGATTACTCCGGCCGGCCCGACGGTCGCATCGTTCGCGCCGAGTCACGCGATGGCGGACGCACCTGGAGCATGGGAGCGGAGACGCAGTTCAAGAATCCTAATGCCGCCGTCGAGTTCCTGCATCTCAAGAGCGGCAACCTCCTGCTGATCTTCAACGACTCCACCACGGACCGCACGCCGCTGACGGCCGCCCTCTCGACCGACGGCGACAAGACCTGGCCCCATCGCCGCAACCTCATCGAAGGCCCCGGCGACTACGCCTATCCCTACGCCATCCAGGCCGACGACGGCAAGATCCATCTGGTATTCACGTCAGACGAGCGAACGACGATCTACCACGCCGTTTTCGAGGAAGCCGACGTGCGCTGAGAGTCTCATATCTGGTAATCCTGAATGCATTGCTTTTCCCGCAGCAATGAGTGCAGGGCGGACAGGGCGTCGGGATCGACCTTGTCCAGGGTGAGATCGGGCTTGCGTCTGCCCAGTTGGACCTCGCCGACGTTCACGATGATCAGCTCACCCGGCCGATTCAGCGTGTCGATCGTCTGCAACTCAAAGTCGTCCAGGTCGGCGATGGATGTGATGACGATCATCCCGGCGTCGGTGAACAGGTGGGCCGTCTCGCCCAGACGGCGCAGGTACTCCTCCCGGCCGCCCAGGACGTTCAGGTCCGCGTTGAGTCCCAGCAATTGATTACTCAGGCCGAGGTAGTAGACCAGGCGTCCGGCGTTATGAAGATGCTCCTCGATTGCGCGTCCCAGGGACTCCATATCGCCGCCTTGCGGTCCGCAGATCACCACCAGGGCCGGCCGCTGTCCATGGCGTCCGGCCCGTTCCTGGGGACTGATCCCGCTGCGCACCCAGGCCTGGTTCCGCTGGCGCACGTGCTCGAGCACGAGGGTGTTGGACGCCTGCTCGGCCGACAGGATCACGCCGCCGCCGGCGATCTCGTACTCGTCGATGATGACGAACCGCCCGGTCTGCGGAATGTCCAGGGCCGGATCGCAGGCGACCGGCTTGAGCGTCTCCAGCGTCACGTGGGCGACGTCGTGCCGCTCGATCTGCCGGCGATTGGCGACGGTAGTCAGGTCGGAGGCGTCGATGACGGTGTGCACCAGCGTCAAGTAAGCCGCGGCGCGGGTAGCATGGAGTTTCAGCTTATAGCGTTTGCCCATGACCATGGGGTTGGGGCTCAACCAGAAGAGGTTTGCCTCCAGCTTGGTGGACGATTGCGGCGCCCGCTCATCGGCCCGGACCATCAGCTCGCCAGGCTTGATGTACACCTGGGTCTGGAGTGTCACGCCGGTGCTTTCGCCTGCCTGCGCCTCCTGCCGGTCCGAGGGCGGGAACGCTTCTATGCTCTGGATGCGCGACCGCTTGGCACTGGGCAAGAAGACCACCTCGTCGCCCACGTGCAACCGGCCGGTGACGATCCTGCCGGCGACGATGCGCCGATCGTCCCCGTCCTCGGTGAACCTGTAAATGTCCTGGACCGGAAGGCGAAGGGACTTGTCCACGGGCGCGGGCTCCTTCTGCAACTTGTCCAGCAGATCGAGGACTGTGGGTCCCGCGTGCCATGACATGGGCTCAGACCGGCGTGCCACGTTGTCGCCTTCACGGGCACTGATCGGGATGAAGGCCCTCGGCTCCAGGCCGATCTTCGCCAGGAACTGCCCGTACTCCTCGCGGACGGCCTGGAACGCCTCCTGCCGATACCCGACCAGGTCCATCTTGTTCACGCATACGGCGATCTGGCGGATGCCCAGCATGCTCATCAGGTAGCCGTGACGGCGGGAATTCTCCTGCACCCCTTCGGCCACATCGATCACCAGCAGTCCCGCCTCGGCCCGGGCCGCCCCGGAGATCATGTTCTTGAGAAATTCGATATGCCCCGGTGCGTCGATAATGATGTACTCGCGCCTGGCCGTGTGGAAGAAGCACCTGGCGGAGTCGATGGTGATGCCCTGGGCCTGCTCATCTTTGAGCGCATCGAGCAGGAAGGCGTACTCGAAAGGCTTGGCATTACGGCGGCACGCCTGCTTGACCTGCTCGAGCTTGCCCTCGGGCAACGAGCCGGTGTCGGCCAGGAGCCGACCAACGAGCGTGCTCTTGCCATGGTCCACGTGCCCGATGACCACAATGTCCATCTGCTCGCGCGCGAGCGTGGATTTGAGATTCATGATTTCAGATTTGAGATTTGTCATTTTGAGTAATCACCACTCAGCGATCTTCCACTACATATAGCCTTCGCGCCGGAGGGTTTCCAGGCCGTAGCCATCTTCTTTGTCCTGGTCTCGGCCGGAGCGCTCGGCGATGTTGGCGAACTTGCCGCTACGCAGCTCCTCGATGATCTCGTGGACGTTCCTGGAGGTCGATTGCACCGGCTTGGTGCACGGCCAGCAGCCCAGCGAGCGGTAGCGCTGCCCCTTGCCCTGGTCGAAGTACAGGCTCACCATGGGGATGCTCTCGCGCTCGATGTACTCCCATACGTTCAGCTCCGTCCAGTCCAGCAGCGGGTGAATCCGCACGTGGGTGCCGGGGGCGAAGTCGGTCTTGAACTGGTTCCACAATTCGGGCGGCTGGTTCGCCACGTCCCAGTCGCTGTGCCGGTCGCGCGGCGAGAAGTACCGTTCCTTGCTGCGGCTGCCCTCCTCGTCGGCCCTGGCGCCGACGATCACGCCGGTGAACGGCTCGCCGCCGGTGGTCTTGACGTACTGGCCGGTCTTGTGGTCGAGCACCCAGCGGGGCCACTCGCCGGAGAGCGTGTGTTTCAGCGCCTCGCTTTTCAAGGCCGCGCAGCACTGGAGGCGGGTGGCCGTACCGTCGGGAAAGGTCTTATGTTCGGCCAGGGCCTGATCGTTTCGCCCATAGATCATGTTCAGCTTCCACTGTTTGGCCAGGCGGTCACGGTACTCGATCATCTCCGGGATCTTGTACTGCGTGTCGATGTGCATCAGCGGCAGCGGCACGTGTCCGCAGAAAGCCTTGCGGGTCAGCCACAGCAGCACCGTGCTGTCCTTGCCGATCGACCAGAGCATCACGAGCTGCTTGAACTCGCGGTACGCCTCGCGAAGGATGTAGGCACTCTGTGCTTCGAGCTTCTCGAGATGGTCCATTATGATCTCCTCCCGGGGATGATCTTGCCGGCCTGGATGTGCAGGCCGCATTCTTTGTGTTCAGGCTGCTCCCACCACCAGCGACCGGCGCGGAGACTATCGCCCGGTTTCACCGCCCGGGTGCAGGGCGAGCAGCCGATGCTGGGGTACCCCTGATCGTGCAGCGTGTTATAGGGAATCTCGTTCGCCCGGATAAACTCCCACACCTGCTGCTCGGTCCAATCGATGAGCGGATTGATTTTGCACAGGCCGAATGCCCTGTCCCACTCGACCTTCCGGATCGACTGGCGCGTCACCGACTGCTCCCTTCGCAAGCCGCACATCCAGGCGTCCGCCGTGGAAAGAACGCGTCTCAGCGGGTGGGCCTTTCGCACGGCGCAACACAGCTTCCGAAGTTCCACACTTTGGTAGAACAGGTTGGGCCCATGCATGCGAACCATCTCTTCAAGCTCCCGCGTATCAGGCGCGAGAATTTCATAGCGGAAGCCGTACCGCTGCATGGTCCGTTCCATGGTTTCGTAGGTTTCAGGAAAGAGCCGGCCCGTGTCGAGCGTGAAAATCCTCGGCTTGGCAGTGACCGCGCACGCCATGTGCGTCAGAACCTGGTCCTCGATGCTCTGGCTCGATGCGAGCACAAGCCGGTCGGCGGGAAGAATTCGGAAAACTTCTTTGACCGTTGTTTCTGCATCTTTACCGTCAATGGCACGTTGCAGTTTGGAGAGAAGGTCATTCATCATATGGAATACTCCGGCGGCCTCTCTTTCACGCGGCCGAACGGGATCCGGTTCCATGCCCGTTCATGCAGGTAGTACAGCGTGAGCTTGGTGAACAATTCGACAGCCCCGATGGACAGCGCTATCTTGACCCTTCCGCTGATGATGAAAGAGACCACGATGGTATCCATCGTGCCGGTCAGGCGCCAGGAGAGCGCCTTGACGATGCTTCGATACGGCTTCTCGTGCATGGGCCCTCTATCCCTTCCGGATCACCACGCGGAACATCTCGCCCAGGCTTTCCACCTTCACCACCTGGTGGCCTTCCTCCTTGACGCTGCGGGGCACGTTCAACATGGCCTCCCCTTCATCGAGAATGACCTCCAGGAGGTCCCCAGCCGCCAGAGACGCCAATGCGACTTTCGTCTTGACGAAATTCACGGGGCACGCCACTCCGTGCAGATCGATTTTCTTCCTGATGTCACTGTCCACTGAGAATCTCCTGTCTCACTCTTTCAACGCCAATCCGGTCGATCATGTGCCCGAAGCGCTCTCTTTTGCGCCCGTGCTTCTGGTAATAGCGCAGCGAGTTTTCGATCAACCGGTACAACTCCTGTTTGTCCGGGATCAGTCGCTTCAAGAGCGTCGCAAGACGGGGAATCTTGCCCATCGTGCCACCGATGAAGAGGTTGTATCCGGCCGCTGCCGGCGTCCAGGAATTCACGGGGCACGACGACGTGCAAATGCTGCAATTGATGCACTTTTCTTCGTCCAGGATGTACCGTGCGGCGTCCCCATTCGACCCCTCGTCCCGCGTGATGGCTTTTGTCAGGCAGGTGTTGACGCAAAGCTGGCAATCGATGCACTTGCCGGCGTCCCAACGCGGCAGGATTGCTCCCATCACGCCGATATCGTTCTCCGTCGCTTTGGCGCAGTTGTGCGGGCACCCGGTCACGGCCATTTTGAATTTGTGCGGCGTCTCCACCCCGAAATAGCGTTCATCAAGGTCACGAGCCACGGTTTTCGTGTCGATGATCCCCCAGCGGCACGTGGCATTGCCCGGGCAGGCGGTCACGATCCGCACCCGGGGTCCGCAGGCGCCCATGCTGACGCCCGCCGATGCCAGTTCCTGCCGGGCCGCCTCCAGATGTGTATGGTGGACGTAGTGGATCTCGACGCCCTGTCGTGTGGAGAGGTGGACCCCGCTTCTGCCGTATTTGTCCGCGACGTCGGCGATCTTGCGGAGTTGGTCGGCCGTCAGATCGCCGCCGATGGCGCGCAGCCGCATGGCGAAATACTCCTTCTGCTTCTGCTGGATCATCCCGACCTTCTTATAGGCGGCCAGATCGAACGCGAGCTCTGCCGTGCAGTCCTCCTGGATCGCGAGCTCTTCGTGCGTGACCGTCCCCTGGCGAATGCGAAAAGCCTGGACGTCCTGCCGGCCCTCCAGCAGCGAGGCGATCACATAGATGATGTTCGGGTCGTACGCAAGGCGAATGTCTTCTTCCGAGGGCCGGGCCGGCGTAGCAGGATGCGTGTGGTAGACCGCCAGGACCTCAAGGCCTTCCTCGCGAAGCTGACGCACCGCGGCGAACTGCTCTTTGGGATCGAGCGAGAAATGCTCCGGGCTGTGGTCTGCATTGGTCAGGGCAACAGCTTTCACCGCCGCGCCGTCGTTGCCGGCGAGATAGCCGCACGCCTCATGCGGCGATTCCCTCCGGCCCTGCACAACGATCTGCTCGACAATGTCTTTCGGTATCTTCATCGCGGTCCTCTCAAATCACATGTGCCTTGTTCGTAATCCCGCAACTCTGTAATCGTGGGGCGCGTGCCGCAGACCGGGCATTCAGGGTTGCGTTTGAAGCGCACCGTTCGGAACTCCATGGAAAAGGCGTTGAAGATCAGAAGCCTGTCGGTCAAAAGCTGTCCCTTGCCGATCAGGTACTTCAAGGCCTCCGCCGCCTGGATGGTCCCCAGCATGCCGGCCACGGCGCCGAGCACCCCGGCCTGAGAGCAGGCCGGCACCAAGTTCTTCGGAGGCGGCTGGAGAAAGACGCAACGGTAGCAGGCGCTGCCCGGCACGTATGTCATGGTCTGCCCGTCAAAACGCAGGATTCCGCCGTGCGAAAAAGCCTTGCCAGCCATCACGCACGCGTCGTTGACCAGGAATTTCGCGGGGAAGTTGTCCGTCCCATCAATGACAAACTCGTAGTCGCGGATGATGTCGAGAATGTTGTGGGCGAAGAGCCGCTCGTGGTACGTCCGAACCGTCACGCCGGGATTGATCTGGAGCATCTTTTCCCGGGCGGAGGCAACTTTCGGCTTGCCGATATCGGCTGTGAAGTGAATCACTTGCCGCTGCAAGTTGGTCCTGTCGACCACGTCGCCGTCCACAATCCCGATCGTCCCAACGCCGGCGGCGGCAAGGTAAAGCGCGGCGGGCGCTCCCAGCCCGCCCGCACCGACGATCAGGACTTTGCCCTGCAGGATTCTCTCCTGGCCTTCGATGCCGACGTCCTTCAGGAGGATGTGCCGGCTGAATCGTTCGAGTTGTTCGTCAGAAAGTGTCATCAGTGCTCCAGTGCCTGAGCGATATCGGCGATGACGTCTTCCACGTCCTCGATGCCTATGGAGAGCCGGATCAGGGTATCCGGGACCCCCATCTGGCGCTTTAACTCCTGCGGGTATTCGCCGAAGATGGTCGATGACGGGTGAAGGGCCAGCGTCTTGTTGTCATTGATGTTCGTCGCCCGGCGGATGAGCTTCAGCTTGTTGAGGAAAGAGAAGCACTCCTTCTTTGAGGACAGCTCGAAGGTTAGCAGTGCGCCGCATCGCTGGCCGAAGATATCTTTTGCCACGCCGTGATACGGCGACGCTTCCAAGCCGGGATAATTGACGCACTTCACCTTAGGATTACGGGCCAGATATTCCGCGATCGCCGTCGTATTCTCACACGACTTGTCGGCCCGCAGCGCCAGCGTTTCGAGGCCGACACTCTGCAGATAGGCGCTGTGCGGCGACAGGCAGCCGCCGGTGTTGCGGAACACTTCGCGCTTGAGCTTGGTCACCAGAGTAAAGGGCCCGTACCGCCTGGCTTCCTGCTGGAGCTTGGGGTTGTGCCCCCAGTCATAGGTGCCATTGTCGATAATGATCCCGCCGACGGTTGTGGCGCCGCCGGAGACGAGCTTCGTGCTGGAAAGCACTTCGATATCGACGCCGTAATCCCTGCTGCTGAAGAAGTACAGCGGCGTGACCGTCGTATCCGCGATTAGCAGCAACCGATGTTTGCGGGCGACGGCGGAAAGCGCACGAATATCGGCGACTTCGAGCTGAGGGTTCGTGATCGTCTCGAAGAAGATGGCGCGCGTCCTGTCATTGATGAGGGGCTCGATCGTATCAGGGCGTGACAAATCGGCGTAGCGCACTTCAAGACCCCAGGGGCCGAGCGTCTTCTCCAGAAGGGAGTACGTGTTGCCGAAGACGTATCTCGTCGTAATGACATTGTCCCCCTGCCGGGCAACGGTCAGAAACGTATCGGCAATCGCCGCCATCCCCGAAGAGACCGCCACTACGGCCAACGCCCCCGAGATATGCTTGATCTTCTGCTCCAGATGCTCGACCGTCGGATTGCTGATCCGCGTGTACATGTGGCGCGGCCGTTTGCCGAGGAATGCCTCTTCGATCTCTTCAGCGGTCTCGAACTCAAACGAGACCGACTCGTAGATCGGCATGTGCAGCGACCCGTGGGGATCTTTCCGGAGAAACGGAGCATGTATCGCCCTGGTGGTGAACCCCATAATCCTATGCTCCTCCGCCCATGAAGTAAAGGAAATCGATCTCATCGTTTTCCTTGAGGGCAGTAATGCCGTACCGGTTGCGCTGCACGAACTCGCCGTTGAGATGCACGCTCACCATTTCGGGCTGCTCCACCTTGTTGCGGACCAGCAGATCCGCGACACTGAGGCCGGTCTCAATCTCCTGTGCCGCGCCGTTGACCTTGATCGTCATACGCACTCCTTATTCCTGGAATAGCCGGCCCAGACGCCGTGTCTTGCGTCCCTACGCCGTGATGTCAGCAAACAGAACCGTTGACAAGTAGCGTTCGCCGAAGCTGGGGATGATCGCCACAATCACCTTGCCCTTGTTCTCGGGTCGGGCAGCCACGATGCTCGCCGCTCGCAGCGCCGCTCCGCTGGAAATGCCTACGAACAGGCCCTCCTCTTTCGCGGCCCGACGGGCATAGTCGATCGCTTCATCCTGGTCCACCTGCACAACCTCATCCACCACTTTGAGGTTCAGGACCTTCGGGACGAACCCTGCGCCAATGCCCTGGATCTTGTGCGGCCCGGGCTTGACCTCCTTGCCGGCCAGGGTCTGCGTCAGGACCGGACTCTGCGCCGGCTCGACCGCAATGGCCTTGAAGCCCGGCTTGCGCGACTTGATGACCTCCGCGACGCCGGTGATGGTGCCGCCGGTGCCGACGCCTGACACTACAAAGTCAACCTTGCCGTTGGTGTCTTTCCAAATCTCCTCTGCCGTCGTTCGGCGATGGCCTTCCGGATTTGCCGGATTCTCAAACTGCTGCGGGACAAAGGCGCCCTCCTGGGCCTCGGCAATCTCCAGTGCCCTCCTCACTGCCCCCGTCATCCCTTCAGCCGCCGGAGTCAGCACGAGTTCCGCACCAAGGGCCTTGAGTACCTTTCTCCGTTCGATGCTCATCGACTCCGGCATAGTCAGGATCAGCCGGTATCCCCGCACGGCGCAGACAAAGGCCAAAGCAATCCCCGTGTTCCCGCTGGTCGGCTCGACAATCGTGCTGCCGGGCTTGACCTTTCCGGCACGTTCGGCGGCGTCGATCATCGCCACCCCAATCCGGTCTTTCACGGACGCCAGGGGATTGTGGCTTTCGAGCTTGGCCAGGACGGTTGCGCCCGGAATCAACTTATTGATGTGCACAAGAGGCGTCCTGCCGACTGTTGCGATAATGTCCTTGTAAGTGCCGGCCATACAACTTCTCCTTCTCAGGGTTCTCCCACGATCTATCATCCATGTCAGAACATATACATCACTATGTCAATTAACATAGTGAACATTCTTCGACTTGTCAAGCACTTATCTGCAAGAAAAAAGCTGCTTCGATTGCAAGTCCTTCATACATAGGGCTTTACATTGGCTCATTTTTGCCGACAAATGTACGGTAATGTTCATTGACTTAGTGAGCATTATGTGAGATAATGTGAATAGAGTGTTTTGGAGAAGGATTAGACTCGGAGAGCCGATAGGAGCAAATGTGAATCTATCGCAGAAATGCCAATACGCCATACGCGCTATTCTCGAATTAGCGAAACAGTACGGCCGGGGCCCCGTGGCCATCAGCCAGGTCGCGGCCAGCCAGGCCATACCCCAAAGATTCCTCGAAAACATCCTCAGTGAGTTGAGGCCGACGGGATTGATCGAATCGAGGCGGGGAATCCAGGGCGGCTATCTTCTCGCCCGGGACCCGGCGACGATCTCGGTGGGTGAGGTCATACGCCTTGTCGATGGTCCGCTGGACCCGGTAAAATGCATCGGAGACAGGAACGGCCCCTGTTGTCCTCTGAAGGACAATTGCTCGCTTTTTCACCTCTGGACCAGGGCCAAAACGGCCGTGGAAGAAGTGTATGATAATGCGAGCTTTCGCGATCTCGTGGAGGAGGAAGAGAAACTCGACAGGTCGACTGTCCTCGATTACTGCATATGAACCTTCTATCCGGAGAAAGTGCAATGAATTCGAGAGAATGGGGAATCCAACCGTTTGTATCCGGCAAATGCATCCTGTCTGCGGTGGTCCTCTTGGGTCTCCTGCTGCTTTTCGGATGCAGCGCCGCCCCGAAAGCAGCCAGCCTGCCCGCTGAGACCCCCCCGCCGGCAGAGCAAGCCGCGTCCAGCCCTCAGCAGACGCCACCTCCGGAACCTGCGGCCCCGCCCGGCCCGGTGCAGACTCCGGCAACGGAGGGTGAGCCAGTCATGACGGTTGAGAAGACCGTCCACGACTTCGGGGATGTCGGCCCGCTGAGCAGGAACGTCTGTGAGTTCCGATTCAAGAACACGGGAATGGGCACACTGAAGATCAACGAGAAGATCGATTCCACTTGCGGCTGTACGGTGCCGGCTCTGTCCAAAACCGAATACGCGCCCGGTGAAGAGGGCGCGATTCAGGTCACATACTCGGCGAGCGCTGCGCCCGGTCCGGCGGCAAGAATGGTCACCGTGCACAGCAATGACAAGAGCCACGGGGGGAAAATCAATCTGACGGTCAAGGCAAAGGTTATCGAGCGCATAGCGTACGAACCCCGGCGACTCACTCTGCGGCTCAAAGGCAAGGACGCAGGCTGTCCTCCCATCACGTTGCGGAGCCTGGACAACCGGGCATTCTCCATTACGCAGGTCACCTCGACCGGCAACGGCATCAGGGTCCAGATAGACCCCTCCGCCCAAGCCACGACATTCACTCTCCACCCCACGCTGGATGCCGAGAAGCTGCAAAGGTACCCTATGGGCGCCCTTGTGCTGACACTGACACATCCGGAGTGCAGGCAAGTCAGGATCGATTATGATGCGCTGCCCGAGTTCCAGTTCAGCCCGCCATCGATCTCGGTATTCGGCGCGGAGCCGAATCGTCCCGTCGCCAAAGAGACGTGGTTGTCCAACAACTACGGGGAGGACTTCGAGATCGCATCGAGTGCGTCAAAGCAGAACCTCATCGAGCTTGTGGGCAAGGACAAAGTCGTCTCCGAGGACAAGAAGAGCATCCGGTACCACCTGCGGCTATCGGTCAAACCGCCGGCTGCGTCCGGCCCGCAAAGGGCGTTCGCCGACATTCTCACCATTCGCCTGACGAACGGTAACACGTTGCAGCTTCCCTGCCGCGTGTTCTACGCTGCGCCGCGTGTGCCCTCCACCGATGCGAAATCCCGCCAGCCGTAGCGACGTGCAGCGTGTGACTTCCTGATGGTCGAACCGCCGATGACCGGGCACGCACCGGACGAAGAGATTTTGTGTACCCTGCGCCCCCGGAGCCTGCTACAATCTGCACGTGGGCATTTGGAGGCACGAGTATGCAGAGAAATGAGAATCGAAGTCACAGGCTTCTGTCTGCGGCGCTCTTGTTTTGCGTTGGGTGGCAGCTCTTCATCGCCGGCATTGCGTTCGCCGGACAAGCAGGCAACGCTGCACAGAATCCGTCTTCGCTCAATCGGACTATCGTGGAGGCGGGTGATCTGCGGATGGTCCTGGAGAAAGCGGAGCAGGGTCTGCGCATCGTCAGTCTCACCGATACGGCCGCGAGCCAGGAGCTGCTTGGGGACAACGTGCTGCCGCTGTTCTCGGTAACGGTGCGGGACACGAAGACGAAGGAGTTGCTGACGATCGCCGCCGATTCCGGGTGGCGGCAGGTGGACGTAGGCGGGAACGACGCTACGGAGAGCCGCAAGCTCACGTTCGCTGCTCCCATTGATGATCGCCTGAAAGGGCTTCGCGTCGAAGTGGCCCTCGACACGGAGAAAGCTGTGAACGCCGTGACGTGGGACCTGCAGGTAGTCGCCAACAACGCTCAGTGGGGCCTCTGGCATGTCGTGTTCCCCCAGGTCCTGGTCAAGGAACCGGGTGAAGGCGGCAGGATATTCCTGCCACAGACGGCCGGCATCGAAATCTCGAATCTGTGGGACACAGCGGGGAAGAAAGGCGGGACCTACCCAAGCGGCTGGACGTGCATGCAATACGTGGCGGCCTACAACAAAGCCCGTCGGACTGGCCTCTATCTCGGCGTGCACGATCCGTTCGGCTCAACAAAGGACATCTTTGCGGAAGGTCAGCCCGGCAGACACGCCGTGGCCTTCCGTTTCGACCATCCTGTCCCGGATATGGGCAAGCCTAGCATCGGCTTCGACCTGCCCGGCAAGGCAAGATGGCAATTGCTGCGCGGGGATTGGTTCGATGCGGCGCAGATCTACCGCACCTGGGTCAGCCGCGAGGCGAAATGGTGGCCCACGCTGGGACCGGATGGCCGCGCCGATACGCCGAAATGGATGCGGGAACTGCCGGCGTGGGCGATGACCGGGGGATCGCCGTCCGAATGCGTTCCACAATTGACGGCCTTTGCACGAGAGCTTGCCGTGCCGGCAGGCTTTCACTGGTACAACTGGCATCAGATTCCCTTCGACAATGACTACCCGCATTACTTTCCGCCGAAGGACGGCTTTGCGGAGGGCGTGGCGGAACTGAAGAAAGCCGGCGTCTACGTGATGCCCTACATCAACGGCCGACTCTGGGACATGCGCGACAAGGGTGCGGAAGACTGGGAGTTCACCCGCGTGGCTCTGGCCGCAGCTACCAAGGATGATGCAGGCAATCCGTACACCGAAAGTTACGGCAGCAAGGAGTCCGACGGCAGCAACGTCAAGCTGGCCGCCATGTGCCCATCGACTTCGTTATGGCAGGATCGGGTCGGCCAGACCGCGCTTCGCCTGTTCAACGAATGCGGAGTGAGCGGGGTGTACGTGGATCAGATTGCCGCGGCCCAGCCCCGCCTGTGCTTCGACGCAACACACGGCCACGCTCTCGGCGGCGGTTGCTGGTGGACGCAGGGGTACTGGAAGATGCTTGATGCGATTCGCGCCGCCAAACCCGCCGACCGCATGCTGACAACTGAATGTAATGCCGAACCCTATATCAAATGGTTCGACGGGTACCTGACGTGGCATTGGCAAGAGCAAGACATGGTCCCGGCATTCCCGGCGGTCTACGGCGGCGCCATTCAGATGTTCGGGCGTGCGTACCGCGGCGGCCCGAGCCAGGACCTGGCCAACCGAATGAAAGGCGGACAGCAATTGGTATTTGGCGAGCAGATTGGCTGGTTCGGTCCGGACGCCATCAAACGACCCGATAGCGGGAAGTTCCTGCGCGACTGCGTCCAACTGCGCTGGCGGCTGAAGGAGTACTTCTACGCCGGGCGCATGGCCCGCCCGCCCAAGCTGATGGGACAGGTCCCGACCGCGACGGCGGACTGGCAATGGCACGGCGAATGGCCCATCACTACCGACGCGATCATGACCGGCGCCTGGCAACTTCAGGACCGGAGCAAAGTGGTGCTGCTGTTTGCCAACGTCTCCGACGACCCATTTACTGCCCACTTTGAATTTGATCCCGGGGAGAAAGGCATCTCCGGCACATCGATAGCGGTCACCCCGATCGCTCCCGACGGCGTAAAAGCCCAGCTCAAGATCCAGGCAACCGACCAGCCTGAGATCGAGCTGGCCCCCCGAAGCGTCCTCGCATGGGAGATTGCTTCGCCGCTGCCTTCGTCTCGATGACGTGATGCACACCGCGTTTGTCACGCTGCAGGACGTCATCACACGACTTTGCGATTGCCCCGGAGCCGACGGCTGTGGGATTGACAAGCGTCCAGTCACGAGGTACTTTCGCATTGTGGTCGAGAAGCAGATTTCTGCTGCGTTGTGCCGGTTCGCCGGAACAAGAGCAGCCACATGTCGGGCTGCTGGGGTCTTTGTCCTGCTGTTGACAGCGGTTCCGCATCCATCTTTTGCCGCCATGATCGAGTATCGTGGGGGTGAGATCGTCTTCACCAGCGAGGCCTTCGCCATTGCGTTCAGCGACGTCAACGGGTCCATACGCTCGGTCACCGCACGCGGCAACGGCACCGGCATCCTTCAAAGCGGCGAAGAGGGTCTGTGGCGGGCAGCCTATAAAGAAGGCGGCGACGCGAATGCCACAGACTTCGCGGCCGGGGTGTTGTCGCGATCATTTCGCTGGTCCGCCGATGCTGCCGCCGAGACGCTGCAACTGAGTTATGCCAGTGCCGACATTGCGGTGACTGTCACCATCGCGGGGCGCACGGACGGCGTGGACTTCACGGCCCGGGTCGAGCCTGCGAACAAGACGATTCTCGAATTCGCCCTTCCCGCCCGCCTGCGTTTTGTCCCGGGCCAGATCGAGCGGCTGGTCTGCCCGCTCAACGGGAACGAATCGGTGGGCTCGGCATTTCGGCCGGCTTTCTTCGAGCGTCAGACCGCCGATCATCCGGCCGGCTGGCGGACCCAGGTTGTGGGGCCGAGCGGTCTCGCGAGTCTCGTCCGCGCCGGCGTGGTGTCACGAGCGGACAACGATCCGCCCGTGCCGATCAGCATCACGTCTGAGGGCCGGACCTGGCTCGGCAATCAGCTTGCTGACAGATGGAATAGCAAGCCTGCGATCGTCAATCGCCCATCGCCGCGGGATCCGGCGGCGCTGGTAATCGCAGACTCTCCAAACGGGCCGTATTTCTCCGCCGCTCCCCTGGGCCGGCGAGGATTCCTCTTCCGGATCGCAGGCCGAGTCGATACCGACCAGGCGCAACTGGCGCCCGACCTCGTTGTAGCGGCCATCGAGCACCTTGCGACAATTCCGGCGTCGGGGCGGTTGAAAATCGGGTTGCTGTCGCTGGAGCATGGACCTCAAACAGGCGGCTGGACCGTCGTGCCTGTGACGCAATGGCGAGACCGGCTCGAAGCCTCGGCCGTGCTCGATCAAGCCGGGCTCCAAGTCGTCGAACTGCGCACCGCCCGCGCCATGCTCGATGCGCTCGCGGACTCCGACTTCCTGGCGATCCTCAATCCGTACGGGGAGTTCACCCCGGTTCTCGAAGAGACGGGCATGCCGGGAACCGTGGCCGCCGTTGGGCGATACGTGAAGGCCGGCGGCAACTGGTTCGAGGTCGGCGGCTATCCGTTCTACTACGAGCTTCGACCGACCTACTACTACAGTTACGAGACTCCGTACCCGCCCGCCTTTGCGGATTTCCTTCATCTCGACGCGTCTGCCGGCTCGGCCTCGCTCTATGGCGTCCAGCCGATGCAGTGGAGTCCCTGGGACGGCGCCGGGAACCCGACGGCCATTTTCGTGCCGGGCAGGCTCGCATGGGGCGGCGATGAGCGGGGCGGCTACTGCGAGCGAGCGTTCGGGACCTGTGTCAGTCGAGGCAGTCAGTGGCAATCGCCGACGGTGCGTCTGGTCCTGGGAAATCCAGCGACGGACGATTTGAATGCCTATTGCCAGGCGAACCAGATCGACCGCTCGCTCGAATCGAAGATGTCGCCGGCCGTGCTGGCGGCGTTCAAGCAGGCCGTGCTGGTCTTCTTCGATGGCACCGCCAACGAGATGCGTACGCATCTGGACCAACTGCCCGCTCCGGCGTTGATCCATTTTGCCCGCTACCTCAAGGGCGGCTTCGACAAACAGTATCCGGACCATCTGCCTCCAAATCCTAGTTTCGGCACGCCCGCCGAGTTCCGGGCGCTGCTCGCGCGTTGCCGCGATTTGGGCCACCTGGTCATGCCCTACACGAATCCGACCTGGTGGTGCGACCATCCGCGCGGGCCGACGTTCCTGCGTGAGGGCGAGGCCCCGCTTTTGAAGCGGTTTGGCGGCTCGCTGTCCTACGAGTTGTACGGGACCAACGACGGCTATACAGTCTGCCACTGGCACCCGGCGGTACAGGCCGCCAACCGGCTGACGGTGCGGCAATTCACGGAGGAGTATCCCATCGACGTGCTGTTCCAGGACCAGTGCGGCGCCCGGTCCTGGCAGTACGACGTGAATCCTGCGTCCCCTACGCCGTTCGCTTACAGCGAAGGGCTGGTCTCGATGGTCGCCGAAGACTGCCGAACGAAGCCGCTCTCTACGGAGAACGGGTGGGACCGTGCTGCAAACTTCGAGTCGCAGCTCTGCGGCATGACCTGGGCGATCGTTCCCACGAAGGACGCCCCGACCTGGCGCACGTTTCTCAAAGACCGATTCGGGCCGCAAACCTGGGAGATATTCCCGCTCGCCCAGTACATCGCGCACGACAAGACGGCCATGGTGCACCACGACCTCGGGCAATTTGTCACGGATGACGAAGTGCTCGCCTGGACGCTGGGGCTGGGCTACGGCATGAGCTATCGCATCAGCGCATCATCCCTGGACCGTGTAAGCTCCCGCCAATGGCTCCTGTGGCTGGATCGGTTGCAGAAATCCGTCTGTGCGCGGTTCGTGGGCGAGCCGGTGCGGGCCTTCGCGCATGACCGCGGGGCAAATCCCGCGTTCGAGGACGACGGCATCCTGCGGGCCGCCTACGGTCCGGTCGAAGTCACAGCGAACCTCAATGGCCACCCAATGGTTTCCGGCGGCTATGAGCTCGCCTCGCATGGCTTCCGGGCCGCAGCGCCGGGAGTTGTCGCGGCGAATCTGAAATCCGTGGGCGGCGCGGATATGGGCGACAACGGCGTGAGCTTCGTCTCGGAGGGTGATGCCACGAGGGCGGAGCTGTGGATCTATTCGAGAGGAGAACGGGACGTGGCCGTCGAGTTGCCGGAGCCAATGACCGGCCCGGCGATCTTTCGGATGGATGGGCGTCCGGACGCCACCGCTACGGCACAAGGTCGCACAGTGCCGCTACATCTTGGCTATCGGCCTGATATGGAACGCATGCAGCCGCCAGCAATGCTGGCCGGCAAATCGCCCCGCGATTGGCCTGGAAATCGTCCCGCAATTGGAGTGCTCAATCTTGCCGGCATGCCGCAGGCCTGGACGCGCATTTCCCCGCTCGACTGGGTGCGGGCGTTTCAGCAGTCACGCCTGGCCACCGAGTTCGGCGTGCCCATTCGACAAATCACGAGCGTAGCCGAGCTTACCACCGCTCTGCAAGCGGGCGTCGCCTCCTGGCTGGCGATCGTCAATCCGGGCGGCGAGTGCTTCCCAGTCACAGCCTCAGGCCGGTGGCGCGACATGCTTGGCTTGATTCGAGACTACGTCAATCACGGCGGCTCCTGGTGGGAGACTGGGGGCTATTCGTTTTACACACCAGCGTTCCTCGGATCGCACGGCTGGCAAACAGAGATCATCGGACCCGACGGCATCGGGTACTTTGGCCTTCAGGTGGGCGGAGGTGGGGTCGATCAGGCCCCCGAGCCGCTGACGGTGACAGTGCGAGGATTGGAGCTGTTGGGCAGCACGCTGGCCGCAAGCCTTCAAGGCAAGATGAGCGCAGTCAATCGTGGCCTGCCGCGAGCCGCCGATGTGCCGGCCCATCTCGCTCTGCTCGCCGGCGCTCAACAGGATTTTCTCGGCGCGTATCGTTTGGAGGGCTGGGGCTACCTGTGGCGAGTTGGCGGCTTCTGGCCGAATGCCGACGTTGTGGTCCCCGCTGCCGTGGCGACCATGGAATATCTCTACACGCACCCGCCCTTGCCGGCGGAACCCGATCCAACACGATATCTCTGGCACGGCGTCCTGAGCCAAAGCAACGACGACTCAGAAGGATGACACAAAATCCGTCTCCGGCAAGACCACCCTGTACTGATGACGTTCCGGCACCCTGAAGGGGCCACGTTTCACTGCTCGCAGGCTTTCTGCGCTCCCCCTGCGCCGTCACCGTTACCAAGTGCACGCCTGCTGCCTCTATCTATATAGAGCAGATACTGAAATAGCTCGGATAGCTGGAGACACGGCCATGAAAGCGAAACTGATGATTTGCCTGCTGTTGGCGGCGGCCCTTTGGCTGAGCGGTTGCACGGTCATCTCGTTTGAGGAATCCGGGCGTACGAAACGGCTTTACACATTGTGCACCCCCTCCCAGGGTGTCATCCGAGTGGTCCACGTTCCGTGTCCGGAGCCGCGGCCTCGCCAAAGCCATGTCCTCGAGTAGCATCCAGCGACACACATCTTCTCACGGCGGCGATTTGGCCGAACCTGGCTGCATTTCCGTTGCACGCCAATCCGCTGCAGTGACAGCCTTCGGACATGAACGAGCCTGCCCGCCGTCCGAACGCCCTTGCAAGTTGACGCCTGCCCGCCGATAATCAATGCCGGTCGGCAGGACGGCCTCACAGCGCCAACGGCCCGATGGCCGCTGGGATTGTGTGTGGTCACGCTGAAATCAGAGGATGGCAACGTTATGCGATGGATTTCACGCTGTCTGGGAGTTGCCCTTGTTGCCTCAGGGGCATGGAACACCGCCTGCGCCGTTGCGCAGGAGCCAATTCGTATCGCCGGCCGGTGGGAGCTTTTCGTCGACCGCTACCTCGTTGAGCAGATACAAGGTGATGTCGAGCTGCGCCTGCATGAGCCGGTGCCGCAGGAGGTCGTGATGGTGCACGATAAGCCGTGGGAGGGCAACTCCTGCGGATACCATACGATCTTTCAGGATGGGCCGATCTATCGCATGTACTATCGGGGCTGGAATCATAACATGAGCAACGAGAAGCAGACCCATCCGGCCGTCGTCTGCTATGCGGAGAGTCGGGACGGAATTCATTGGGAGCGGCCCGCGCTCGATCTCGTTGAGTTCCAGGGCTCAAAGAGGAACAACATCATCTGGGCGGGCGTCGGGACGCACAACTTCGTCCCATTCAAGGATACGAACCCACAATGTCCGTCAGACGCCAGGTACAAGGCGGTCGCCCGGGGCGAAGATGAATACAGCCAGACACTTTTCGCCTTCAAGGCCAGCGATGGCCTGCACTGGCAGTTGCTCGCCGACAAGCCAGTCCTGACCCAAGGGGCGTTCGACTCCCAGAATCTCGCCTTCTGGGATGCGTTCCGGCAGGAGTACCGCTGCTATTTCCGAGGCTTCCGCGACGGGCGTCGGGACATCAAAGTATCCACCTCCAAGGACTTCCTTCACTGGACCGAACCCGAATGGCTCCAATTCCCTGATGCACCCAAGGAACATCTCTACACGAACGCAATCATGCCCTACTATCGTGCCCCGCACCTGCTCATCGGCTTCCCGACGCGATATCTCCCGGATCGCGGCTCGCTAACGGAGGGACTATTCATGAGCAGCCGGGACGGCCAAACGTTTCATCGCTGGCCGGAAGCATTCATCCGACCGGGGCTCAACTCGGATAAATGGCATAACCGCAGCAATTACATCTGGTGGGGACTGGTGGAGACCGAGTCGCCTTTGCCGGGCAGCGGCAAGGAGTTGTCTCTCTACACAAATGAAGGCTACTACTACGAAGGCAAGGCAGCAAAGACCCGGCGCTACACCTGCCGGATCGACGGCTTCGTCTCCCTGCACGCCTCCTTCGCCGGCGGCAAGGTTCTGACAAAGCCGCTCATCTTTGAGGGCGATAACCTTGCCGTCAATTTCTCGACCTCCTCCGCAGGCAGTCTGCAACTACAGATCGAAGACCTCGACGGCCAGCCCATTCCCGGCTTCGCCTTCTCGGATTGTCCAGAGATCTTCGGCGATGCCGTCGAGCACATCGTAAAATGGCAGCGAGGCAGTGACGTGGGTACGCTGGCCGGCAAGCCGATTCGCCTGCGGGTCGCGTTGCGTGATGCGGACCTGTATGCCTTCGGTTTCCGAGGCCGTGTGAACTGAGCTCATGACATGAAGACAACACGAGGAAAGATCATTGATTTGGTGGTGACAGCAGTCCTGCTATCGCCTGTACCCCACTCGGTCTGTGCCGCACAGAAAGGCGAAGTCCCGAAGCAGGCAGGCACAAGCCCGGTCAAGGTTTTCATCCTGGCCGGACAGTCCAACATGGAAGGCCAAGGCGTCGCGGATCTCGATGGTCCCGACTATGACGGCGGCAAGGGTACGCTGAGCCATCTGATGAAGGACCCCGCCAAGGCGAGCCTCTTCAAGCACCTCAGGGACGACCAGGGCCAGTGGACGGTACGCGACGACGTCTGGGTCTGGTACAAACCTGAGGACAACTCCGTGAAAGCCGGGCCGCTCACCCTCGGCTTTACCGTCTATGACGGCAGGCACCACTTCGGCCCCGAATTACAATTCGGCCACGTCATGGGCGATCACCTCACCAATCAGGTCCTGCTCATCAAAACCGCCTGGGGCGGCAAGAGCCTCTACCAGGACTTTCGCCCGCCAAGCTCCGGCGGCAAGGTGGGCCCGTACTATATCAAGATGGTGGAGGAAACTCGCGAGGCCCTCGGCAACCTCTGGAAGTACTTTCCAAACTATGATGGTGGCGGATACGAGTTGGCGGGTTTTGTCTGGTATCACGGCTGGAACGACGGATGCGATCCGAAGAACGCCGTACCGGAATACGAGCAGAACCTGGTAAATCTGATCAAGGATTTGCGCAACGATCTGAAGGCGCCCCGCCTGCCGGTCGTAATCGGAGAGCTGACCGGCCCCTGGGTGAAAGCAGAAGGTCAGTGGGCAGCCATCAGGAAGGCACAGGCAAATGCCGCGGCAAGGCCGGAGTTCAAAAGCACAGTGTTGTTCGTCGAGACCCATGAATTCGTCCGGCTGCCGGAGGAGTCTCCCTGTCCGACACACGGACACCACGAGTTCGCCAATGCCGAAACCTATTTCCTGGTCGGCAACGCCCTGGGGGAAGGAATGAAGGGCTTACTCGATGCTGCAAGCGCCGACGGCAAGCCCGATCCGCCAAAACCCACCTCACGTACCATCCGAGACATCGAAGGCTGGACCGTCCGCATCGACGACCGCCTGCTCGTGCCACCTCATGATGCGCTGGGCGCACGCGCGCTCAAGCTGCTGGAGGCCAAGCTCGCGGACATCACGCTCGTCGTCCCCGCAGAGCGCCTGGCGAAGCTGCAGACAGTCCCCATCGTGCTCGACCTGACGCATGGGAAACTGCGCGCCATGCAATATCACCCCTCCCCGGAATGGCTGGAGGAACACGGCTATGCGCGCGACCTGGCGAAATGTGTTCATATTTGTGAAGCGACCGACTTCGTCGCTCCGCGTCAGGTGAATGAGCAGCCGTGGGTGGTCTTGCACGAGCTGGCACATGCCTATCACGACCAGGTGCTCGGCTTCGACGACGTGAACATCGTTGCCGCATACGAGCGATTCAAGCAGAGCGGACGCGGCGACTCGGTGCTGCTCATCACCGGCAAGCGAGTGAAGCATTACGGCCTCAGAGATCAGAAGGAATTCTTCGCCGAAATGACGGAAGCCTACTTCGGTATGAACGACTTCTTCCCCTTCAATCGCGCGGAGCTGATGACTGCCGAGCCGGAGATCTTCGAGCTGCTGCAGACCATCTGGGGACAGTCTCAGCCGTCACGGAGATAGCAATAAGATCATCGGGGGTCGGCGCGGTTGACCATGTTGCCTTCTTCATCCAGGTGAACCCAGGGACCACTCACGTTGTAGCCGCCGATGATCTTCTTTTTGATCGCTTCCTGCCAATCGACGGGTCGGTCGAACTCCGGGGTCGGCTCAAAGAAACCTGCTTTGTGCAGGTACTTCGGCTCCCGGAGATACTTCTGAATCACCTCGTCGTTCAATTCCACTCCCAATCCGGGCCTCTCGGGCACCGTGTACTGGCCGTCCTTGATGAGCGGCTTGGCCGGACCGGTCACCAGATCCTCCCACCACGGAATCTCCATCGCGTGGTTCTCCATGCAGAGGAACTCGCGGATCGTGCAGGCGCAGTGAACGCTCGCCATCGCCCCTACGGGCGAACCGGCGTGATGGAACATCGTCTTGATGCCGTGCCGGTAGGCATAGTCCGCGATCTTCTTCGTCTCCATCAAGCCGCCCGATGTCTCCATGTCGGGATGAATGATGCTTACGGCGCCTTCACTGATGAACGGCTTGAATCCGCTCAAGCCGAAGAGGTCCTCGTACCCCAAGGTCGGCGTCGGAGAGCCCTCCGTGATCTGCGTCATCATCTCGACCGCCTGGGGTGAGTTGTAGGGGATTACATCCTCGATATACGCCAATTTCCTGCGTGGCTGGGCCATGGTCTCGCCGAGACGTATACCCGACTCAACGGTCATGCGGCCGAAATGGTCGGCGCCCAGAGAGACATCGTAGCCGATGGCCTCCCGGACTGCCTCCACGTATTCGCCCCAGTACTCCATTCCTTTGGCCGTCGGCACTCCATTCTCGAACGCGCCTTCCCGGTCGCGGACCAGCCGGGGCACCAAGTCCATCTTGAGGTACTTCAATCTCCATGTCTGGACCCGGGTCTTGGCCCGTCTGGCATAGACCGCAGGGTCCACGCTGGCATTCGTATCGCCATATACGGGAATCTTGTCCCGCACCTTTTCGCCCAGAATCTTGTACGCGGGCACTCCGAGCGCCTTGCCGGCGATGTCGAACAGCGCCATATCGACGGCGCTGAACCCTCCGCCGAACCGGCCGTGTCCGGAGTACGGCCGGAGACTCTCCATGATGCCCTCGATATCGAGCGGGTCCTTGCCCGCAAGATACGGCTTGAGGATCAGCGCCTGGCCCAGATGTCCCGCGTCGCGGACCTCGCCCAGGCCGTAGACATCCTGGTTCGTGTAGATCTTGATAATGGGGTAGTCGTAGTTGGACGCCACCGTGCATCCGCGGATGTCAGTGATCCTGAGCTTCGTCGGCCTCGAATACGTCTGGGCGGGATGAATGGCAAGGCCTCCCATCACCATGCTCATCAAACCCGCTGATCCCTTGAAAAACTCGCGTCGATTCATGGACCGTCACCTCACTTCTTGCCCGCGGCATCAGGCGACAACTCTGACTTGGCGGCAGGGACCGGCCACCGCGCCGCCAGGATCTGGGCATGCTCTTCTCCTTCCTCCGTGCCGCTGTAGAATCCGATCAATGTGCCAGACCCGAAGTAGAAGGCGTCGTCCTGCCGAGACGGATAGCGCATTTCCTTTCCCGCCGCATCGCTTCCGGCCACCATGTCGCCGTGGCCGCGGAGCACGTAGTAAATCTCCTCTTCCTTGTTGTGCCGGTGCGGGATATTCGTGCCGCCCGGGGCAAAGTCCATCAGAAAGAGGCTATTGATCCGCTGAGCGGCCGCCAGTCTGTCCCGTTTGCTGTCCGTTGTGCCTATCAGCAGTTTGAACTGCGTGGTAGGCCCATGACTCGCCAGCACTTGCAGCGGGACATCGTCGGCGTTCGCCATCATCCGCTTCGGCGTCGGCGGCGCATCGATCCCACCGGGAATCTTGAACCCCATGACAAGCAGACGCAGTGGCTTCTCCGACTGATTGGAGATCCCATACTCGACTTCAATAGGCAGATATACGAAGTCGTTCTGCCTGATCGGCACGTTCTCCCGCCCGTAGCGCAAGGTGCCGTCGCCTGCCAGAACGAAAAGGACCCCTTCGGCGTTCTTGTAGCTGACCGTCCTGCTACTGCCGCCCGGCTCGACGGTCAATTCGCCGAACCGCTCGATACCTTTGACAATCTGGACATTGGGATCGCCGAGGCCAAACAGGGGTCTGTAGTGAGCCGTTGCGGTGCTTAGATCGACAGGATGCTCGGAGATTCCGGTCAGGGACCGCCGCAGGAAGACCTGTTCTGCCGCGGCCGCACCGTCGCTCACGAGGGCGACGCCGGCCAGCAGGACGGCCGCACAGAGTCCAGCTTTCATGGCACCGTCCTTTCCTCACGATGCCGAAGCGGCCTGGAGCATGGCTCCGGCATAGGCCACGTTGTACACGATGCCGACTCATCTTCGACAGCGATTCCGAGGTCAATTCGTTCCGCTCGCTTAGATCAGGCTTGGAAGACGTTGCACCCTATGGCGTCTACAGCGATCTCCGTCAATCGATCTTGAACCATTCTTCAGTCAGCGAGTTATCCTGCAGCCAGTTTTCTTTCAGCAGGGCCAGATCAACATCATCGACCCGGCAGTCTCCATTGAGATCGCCAACCAGAGGCTTATAATCCGGCAGTGACCGCGCTGCCTGGCAACTGTCGTTATACACGTTGATCGTGACGGTGTCCGAGCCGGAGTATTCGCCATCAAAGGCCTCCAACTGGAAGACATATTCACCCGGGGCCGACAGGGTGACGCTCGTATCTTCGGCAGTCGCCGTCTTTATCGCGGCGGCCCCTTCGTTCGGCTCGCCAACTACTGTCCAATGCACGGTGTAGGCGCTTATCAAGCCGTCGTCTGTGACGGTTGCGTCCAGATTCCCTGTCCTGGGCCCGCCTTCCAGCCAGGTTACTACATTCGCGCCGGCGTCCACTTGGGGAGGCATATTGTCTGCAAGGAAACTGAAGATCGGGCCGTAGACCGGGTCATCCTTGCTGCCGACATAGGCATCGACAGCCCAATAGTACCGCTTCTTCCGTTGAGCTTGCACGACGACGGAAGTCACGTTCTGGGCCTTGACAACCTGGATGGCATTCAGATTGGTGAACTGTTCCAGCGCTGCCAGATCGTCGGTAAAGTAGACGTCCACGAGCACGGGCTGGCCGGGTATACATGGGTCGGGCAACGTCCAGCTAAGCTTTACCTCGCCGGGCGACGCCAGACCGCCATCGGCCGGATGCGGATCAAGAAATGCCGTAGCCGTCAACGTAGTGCAGCCTTTGTTCGTGACGTCATAGTCCAGGTTCAGTCTGCCGCGGCGTCGATAGGAGGTGATCCAGCCGTCCTGAATGTAGGTTTGAATGGCCTCAGTGTCATCGCCGTCAAGAATCAATTTGCCGGTGGTAACATCCATGGTGCCGGAGGCGCTGGTCAACTGCAGATCGGATGCCTTGATCGTGCCGCCGTGCAGGTTCACCGTGCCGGTGCCGGTCAGGCCGGGCACCACCAGGTTGTCGCTGAGCTCGATGACACCGCCGGTCATGTTGAGCGTCCCAGTGCCGCCCCAGCCGAGCTGCAATGACCCGGTAGAGAACAAGCCGCCGCTCATGTTCAGGATGCCGTGGCCGCCGGGATCATCGACGCCGATGTACGCCCCGCTGGCGGAGAGCGATCCACCGGTGATATCCAGGTTCGTGGTGCAGCCAGCGTTGCCGACCCTCAGGGTCTCGCAGAAGGCGGTGATGCCGGCCTGGATCACACAATGGGTCTTGTCCGGCTGATCGATGGAAGCGGCATCGAGCCGGGTCGGGACGGTGTCGGGACTCCAGTTGGCTGCCGTGCTCCAGAGACGGTCAGGCCCGCCGGCGTCCCACGATATGAGCGCCGAGGCGCTGTTGACAAGGGCCAGCAGCAGGACGAGAGAAACCAAAAGCGCCATTTTCCTAATCATCGTATTCCTCCTTCAAAATGGCATGTTAGTAGTTACGACAGACACAAGGACGATTTTTCCATTTGCCTCCTGTAAATGACGGTTCTGCGTGCTACGCGTTCCATAGTACCACTGTGCTGCACTCAATTTCAATAATCTTCAGTGTCCATCCGGACATTTTTGCTGTCACAAGTGGGACTCCGGCAGGAAGTCCACCAAGCGGATTCAGGGCATTGGCCAGCCGGGCTGGACAATGCCGCGCCGAACAGTCCTCACGACTCCAGAGCGGCCTGGAGCATGGCTCTGGCATAGGCCACGTTGTACACGATGCCGGCGTATCCGCCCCCGCCGGGATAGCCTCCTTGAAAGCCGGGCTGCTGCCGGTCGTAGTCCAACGCACGCGGATGCTCCGGATAGATCGTGCCGGCGTACTTTTGCCGCACCAGTTCCTTCATGACGGCGAACATATCGACCTGGCCCTCATCCGGGAACACCTCCGCGTACTTCTCGAAAGGCTTTTGCACGCGTACGTTGCGAAAGTGCACGTGGTTGATTCGGTTCCTGCCGGCGAAGTAGCGACAGACCTCGACCGGGTCCTCGCCCATTTCCTTCGTCACCCCGCAATCGAACGTGATCCCGTTTGCCGGGCTCGGCACGATCTCGATAAGGCGTTTCCAGCCGGCCACTGTCCCCATGATCTGTCCGGATCCACGGCTCAACGGCGCCGGCGGATCGTTGGGATGCAGGGCCAGCCGGACCCCGGACTCCTCCGCCACCGGCACAATGGCCTTCAGGAAGTAGGTGACGTTCGTCCACACCTCTTCGACGCTGTGCGAGCCTTCCTGGGGCAGCGGCGGCAGGTCCTTCATGCGGTCATAGTCGAACGCCGTATACCCCGTGCCGGCCCTGCCGGCCTCCTCATAGTATCCTTCCATCGCGCGGTGCGCGTAGAAGTTGTACTCGATCACCGGCAGTCCGGCCTTTCCGGCGGCGCGGATGGACTGGATAACCTTGTCGATCTCCTCATCGCGTCCCGGCCTGCCGTAGATGGTGTTCGGGAATCTGCCGATCATCAGGTTGTACAGGGTCAGGCCGGCGGTCCTGAGCCGCTCGATGCGGGCCCGCAAATCTGCCTCCTGCCAGGGGATGCGCGGCCCCCCGCCCAGCACGTAGTCCACGGCAAGCTGCTTGATGCGCCTCATGCCGGCGTCCTCCTGGTCCCCGGCGGCTCGCCCGCCATCGCCCAACCCCAGGCAAAGCTTCGGCGTGTCTGCCCCCTCGGAGATCGGCCACTGCTTCACGGCCGGTGTCGCCGCCATCGCGGAAGGCCCCAGAGCCATCGTCGCCGCTGCCTGCATCATTGTTCTCCGGGACAGATCTGACCTCATGAGACGTACCTCCTTCAATTCGGTTGATATTCCCAAGACTCGTTGCCGGTCTCATTATCGACTGATTCGCACAAGTTTCCCTCCGCCGGGCGGCAGCATCAACTCCACGGCGGTCTTCTTCGCTGAGGTCCATTGAGCCGTGGCGGCGTCGAAGAGGTCCAGTTCGCCCGGCCCGGCAAGCGATGCCTTCACGTCAGCGGTGTAGTCCAGGTTCACCACGACCGCGTGAGTCGGCTTTTCTGCGGCCCCGAAGAAGCCGAGCAGAAAGCCTCGCGGCGAGGCGGGCGATGGCGGGGAATCGATGTGGAACGCCGCATCCGACGGCAGCGGCTCGCAGCCGGGCTCGCGCATCGAGGTGTGGTACGCGCCGAGCGAGCGCAGCGGCTGGAGGCTCCCGGCGATGGCAACGAACTCAGGATTGTAGGACTGCAGCGCCTTATAGAGCGGCCCGGGTGCCCCGTCCAGGCCGACGAGGCTGCCGTGGTGATTCGCACAGGCGTACACGTAGTAGCTGATGCCCTGCGCGCCGTAGGCCAGCGTGGAATAGACCAGGTAGCGCAGCTCGTTGCCATTGGGCACACGCATCGTATCCGGCGCCCAGGTGCAGGCCTGCACGATGTTGAGGAAAGGCACGCCCGCCTCCTTCGCCGCACGCCGGATCATCGCCAGATTCAGGAAGTACTGATCGCCATCGCCCTTGAGCCTGAACTGATAATGGTCGTAGCTGATCAGCGAGGGCTTCACCTGCTCGGTGTAACGACTCAGGTACTCCCTGTAGGCCGTGATCATGTCGCCCTTCGTGCCGAGTTGTGCGTTAGTGGCGTAGGTTGGAAACAGGTTAATGTATGCCAGGTGCGCCGGGTCGCGCTGGCGCAGATACGCGACCAGTTTGCCGAGTGCGGGGAACTGCGACGCATCGGGCTCATCGATGAGATAATAGGCATAAAGCGCCGGGTGCTTGCTGACGCGGGCAATGAGAGCGTCAAGCTGCTCGCGGCGTTTGGGGTCATCGAGCGACCCAGGCGTGAGCAGACCGTCGCCAAATTGACCGCGCAGGCCATGTCGGTGCGCCACGTCGAGTTCCTTTTCATTGCCGCACCAGACGAGGTTGAAGCCTCCTTCGGCCATCTGCTGCGCGACCGCATCCGTGAGTGGCGGGCCGCACCAGTACGTGACGATGGGCGTGTCAACCTGCCAGGAAACAGCGGAGGCGGGTCCGGCGTCCGCCGCGTGCATCCACGGAGTGCACATGACCAGGGAGACGCAAAGAACGTGCACGAGTCTTGTCACAGTTGAGCAGTGGATTGAGGTTCGCATTGTGTCACACTCCCAAGTGCTTTCAGCGGCCCACACGCCAGGCAACCTGTCGTGATTCATCCTGCAGCCGTGCGAGTGTATCACAGAGCGCCGGACAGGGCAACATATACCTGGAGCCCGCAGGGCGCACTCGCGCATGTCTCGGGGGTGGACAGCCAAGGGCTCACTCGATATGATCTAAGGCCTGTGTGGCCAGCTAATCCAGGCTTCTATTCTTGAAAGGGGACAAGCATGAGTCAGCACTTTTCCTTGCGTTCTTATCTTGGCGTGGTTGCGTGTCTGATGACCGTCACGGCAGTCTGTGCGGGAGCCGAGGCCAACGCACCGGCCTCCAAGTCGGCCGTAGCTGAGGTATCGATCGATGCCTCCAAGGCCAGGGAGCCGATCAGTCCCTACATCTACGGCCAGTTCATCGAGCACCTGGGCCGGTGCATTTACGGCGGCATCTGGGCCGAAATGCTGGAGGACCGCAAGTTCTACTTCCCTGTCCCGGCGGACAAGGAAATCTGGCGACTCACCCGCGAGCAAGCCCGCGTGCTGGCCGCGTCCCCCTGGAAACTGATCGGTCCGCAAGGGACCGTCGAAATGCTGAAACAGGATGCCTTTGTGGGCGAGCACACCCCGCAGATCGCAGCGCCCGGTGACGGGACGGCCGTGGGCATCTACCAGGAGGAGCTCGGGCTGGTCAAGGGCAGAGCATACGCAGGGTATCTTTACGTGGCCGCTGACGGCAAGGTGACGCCCGTAACCGTCAGCCTGTTCTGGGGACAGGGCGACGCGGACAAGGCCGTATACACTATCAAGAAGATCGGCGCCAAGTACACCAAAGTCCCGTTCAAGTTCACCGCCGGAGCGGACAGCGACAACGGCCGGCTGGCGATCACGACCAGCGGCAAGGGTAAGCTGAAGATCGGTTGCGTGTCCCTGATGCCGGCCGACAACGTGGAGGGATTCCGCAAGGATACGCTCGAGCTGCTCAGGCAGCTCAATGCCCCGGTGTATCGGTGGCCGGGCGGCAACTTTGTGAGCGGCTATGACTGGCGCGACGGTCTGGGCGATCGGGACAAGAGACCGACCCGCACCAATCCGGCGTGGACCGGGATCGAAACCAACGACATGGGCATGCACGAGTTCGTTCGCCTCTGCTCGCTGATCAAGGCGGAGCCCATGATCGCGGTCAACACCGGTTTTGGCGACGCCTATTCGGCGGCGGCCGAGGTCGAATACGCCAATGGCTCGACCGACACCCTGATGGGCAAGTTACGAGCGAAGAACGGCGATCCCAAGCCCTTGGGCGTGAAGTGGTGGTGCGTGGGCAACGAGATGTTCGGACGTTGGCAGCTCGGGTTCATGCAACTGAACCACTACGTGCTCAAGCACAACTGGGTTGAGGAGAAAATGCGCAAGGTGGACCCGACCATCAAGACGGTCGGCAGCGGCGAGGTCGGCGACGGTGGCCCTCGTAGCTGGACCCGCGGGATGCTCACCAGTTGCGCAGATCACATGGACCTGATCAGCGAGCACTTCTATTGCCAGAAAAGGGATGACATCGCCCAGCACGTTCAGCAGATCCCCAACAACATCAAGCGGATCGCGGACGCCCATCGCAAGCTCCGCCAGGAGCTGCCGTCCTTGAAAGGCAAGGACATCCGCATTTCCCTGGATGAGTGGAACTACTGGTACGGCCCCCACGTGTTCGGCGAGCTGGGCACGCGCTACTTCCTCCAGGACGCACTGGGCATCGCCGCCGGCCTGCATGAGTACTTCCGCAACAGCGACATCATCTTCATGGCTAACTACGCCCAAACGGTCAACGTCATCGGGTGCATCAAGACCACGAAGACGGCCGCGGAGTTTGACTCCACAGCTATGCCTCTGATGCTGTATCGGCAGCACTTCGGGACGATCCCGGTTGCTGTCGAGCACCAGGCTGCGCCGCTGGACATCTCGGCCGCCCTGACCGCGGATAAGAAGGCCCTGACTGTCGCCGTGGTCAATCCCACGAAGGACGCCGTCCAACTGAAGCTGAACCTGGGTCCCGTCAAGCTCGCGGGCAAGGCCCAGACCTGGGTCATTGCCGGCGACGACCCCATGGCCTACAACCAGCCAGGCGAGCCGCGCAAGGTGGACATCCAGGACGCCGGGATGGTGGACCCGGTCGGCGTCGTTTCCGTCAAGCCGTTGAGCATCACGCTTTGGAAGGTGGCGGTCCAATGAAGAACAGCATGAGGTACACTACGATCTGTGCGGCTGCCGTGCTGTTCCTCTGCGGCAGTGCGGGCTTCGGCATGGACAAGCCCGTCAGGGTGACGTTTGAGGGCAAGGCCGCAGAGCACAAGTGGTCTTTGAAGGAGTTGGACACCCAGTTGCCCTCTGACTGGTCCGACTTCAACTACATCGTGATGGAAATCAGGACTGCCACGCCGCAACGCTTCTCCCTGTGGCTCCACACCACCAGCGGCAAGCGAAGGCTGATGCTCCAGCCCTTTGGCCAGAGCGTCTGGCTGCGGGCCTCTATTCCGCTCCAATACTTCAAGGGCAGAGACCAGAAGGGAACGGACCTCGCTTCCGCCAGTAACCGGCGCACCAACTCCTTCTGGATGTCGGTGTGGGGACCGTTCGGCGATCTCAAGAACGTCGAGGCCATGAGTGTGGCCATGGACTACCCACTCAACAAGCCCACGCTCGAGATCCGGTCCGTCACTCTGTCGAAGGTGGATGCCGGGTCCGAATTCATCGAGCAGGACAAGCTGCCTGTGCTGGACGAATTCGGCCAGTGGTCCCACGCCGACTGGCCCCGCAAGATCAGGAGCCGCGAGCAGCTCCAGAAGGAACTGGCGGACGAGGAGAAGTCCTTCGGCCCCGGCGATTTCGGCCTCTGCAAATACGGCGGCTGGACCAGCACGAAGGCGGCGGCCACAGGATTCTTCAGGGTCGAGCAGATCGACGGCAGGTGGTGGTTCGTGGACCCGGACGGACATCTCTTTCTGTCCACGGGCTCCAATGGCATGGGCGGCGCCAGGTCAGGCAGAGGCGGCCCGCGCAACGCTGCGCCCGCCGAGGGCAGTGCTCCGCCCGACCGGACCACGGCCCGCATGGAGGCCTGGGGCCTGACCACGATCGGCAACTGGTCCTTCCTGAGACCTGCGGAGAATCAGCGAAAGGCCTACGTGGTGACATTCAACGGCCCGCGCACGCAGACATCCTTTCTGGGGATGCAGGACGTGTACTCGGATGAGTTTGCCGCCAATGCCGATGCCGCCGCGAGCCAACAGTGTGCCTCTCGCAAGGACGATCCCTGGCTGCTGGGCTACTTCATCGGCAACGAGCCGCCCTGGCCGAATCGCGAGAGCGAGGTGGTCGATTTGTTCCTCAAAGGCCCCGACACCGCCACCCAGCGCAAGCTCAAGGACTTCCTGGCCCAGGGCGACACGCCCAGTCGTCGCCGGGAATTCGTGCACGCCATGTTCGAGCGATACCTCACCCTGGTTGGCCAGGCGATCAAGAAATACGACTCCAACCATCTCAACTTGGGCATCCGCTTCGGAGGAACGCCACCGGAGGCGGTGATGCGCATGGCTAAGATGTTCGACGTGTGCAGCATCAACGTGTACGAGTACGAGCCGACCCGCCAGATGAAGAGAGTCCATGAAGTCACCGGCCGGCCGATTGTCATCGGCGAGTTCCACTTCGGCGTGCCGGCGGACGGCCTGGGCGCGGGCCTGGTCCAGACGGCCAATCAGGTCGAGCGGGGCAAAGGATATCGCTACTACATGGAGCAGGCCGCCGCCCTGCCCTGTTTCGTGGGCGCGCACTGGTTCTGCTGGCGGGATGAGCCGGTCCTGGGACGCATGGATGGCGAGAACTATAACATCGGCTTCGTGGACGTCACGGACCGTCCCTATCCCGAATTGGTGGAGGCCGCCAAGACCACGCACAAGAGGCTGCTCGACGTACACTCCGGCAAAACGGTGCCCTTTGCGGAACGTCCCAGGGCCTCCGAAGCCGGAACACCAGGGTCGCCTTGGAGTAACTGAGCCCGGGTTTGAGGCTTCGGAGCCGCAAGAGGGCGGCGGCGACGTAGTGGCCGCAATGTCATCTGCAAGGACCACTGCAATGAACCGTCGTCGGTTGGTTTGTACAGGTGATCGACCTCCAGGTTACAAGTGGTGGTGGCATGATGTCCGATCTCGGCAGAAGCGGCCGCAGGCCGGTGCGTCCTGATGCAATCCAGGAAATTGCGATGGTGCGGTCGCTCGGCGAAACGCTGCCATCGCCGCCGAGCGCGGAGGATGGGACGATGTGGGGGAAGACCACGGTACGAATTGTCCCGTGTATCCTGCGGACTTACACCTTGCTCCTTTACTCGTGGAGCGTGAGGCGAACGCTCGTGCCCATCGCCAGTCGGTACCGGTTCAGGCCATTTTGCGTGCTCCCCAGTCTCTCCAGGTCCGGCTGCTCACCGGCAGACAGGACCAGTTCGCCCTCGCAACCCGTGGGCAGCGTGATGGCGAGCTCTCGCTGCCCGAGCGGGCCTTGGCTGCGAAAGTGAATCGGTCCGCGCACGGTGTGGGCCGTGAGGTCCAGGTCTTCGAGGTCGCCCAATTGCGGGCGAATCTCGCACCGGCGAAAGCCCGGCTCCAAAGGCTGAATGCCGGCCACGTTCATGAAGAAACAGTAAAGCGGCGCCACCGCGCAATGGCTCCACTGCGAGCCGGAGTCGGGTTGGGCCACCCAGTCCTCCTGGATCGTGTTGTTCAGACGCACCGACGGCATCGTGGCCCACCGCCGGCGCAGCGCCTGGAGCACGACGTCGATCCTCCCGCCCCTAGCCAGTGCCCAGTATCGCCAGTTGGCATTGCACGGGTACGACTCGCCCATCGTCTTCGGCAACTCGGCCAGCGCGTTGAGCGACGCACCGGCGCGGCCACCGGGGCACTGGTCGAACAAGACCGCCGTGGCGGTCGAGCGGTCGCAAAGGCGCATCTCCTTTTCCTCTGCGAGCCAGGGTCGGTTGACGATGAACAGCTCGTGCTCCTCGCTCCAGAATGCCTTTACCGCGGCGGCACGCAACTCCCGGCCGAAGCGGGATGCAGGTCGGGCAGTCTCATCAGCGGGCCGGCGCGTTTCTCCATCGCGGCCGTGTCGGGAGGCGTGAACGCGCCCGGCTCGCCTGCCGCCCCGGCCTCCGCGCCGGCGACCCACATGCCCGTCCCGACCAAGGCGGTGTTCCTGAAGAAGTCGCGACGGCTGACACCCCTATCCTCGGGCGTGCCGTTCCCAATCCCATTGCGTGGCCTGCGTCCCATTCCAATGACCCTCGTCAGGTTCTTCGACTACCCTCCCACACGGCCTATATCATCACGGCGCCGCAGGACGGCGCTGTCAAACGGGCGAGCCGAAGGAGTAAACAGCAGCCGCTAGCAGCGCACCGAGGATGGGACCGACGACGGGAACCCAGCTATAGCCCCAGTCGCTCGTCCCTTTGTTCCGGATGGGCACCAAGGAATGAATGATGCGAGGCCCCAGGTCGCGCGCGGGGTTGATGGCATAGCCGGTCGTTCCGCCCAGAGACAGGCCGATCCCGATCACGACCAGCGCGACCGGCAGCGCGCCGAGGGAGCCCATGCCCACTTTGATCTCGCCGTCCGTCATGGCGAATTTCGGACTGGCCGCATGCAGGACCGCCATGAGCAGGACGAAGGTGCCGATCACTTCGCAGAGGAGATTGAGGATCGGGCGGCGAATCGCCGGTCCGGTGGCGAAGGTGCCGAGGATCGCGCCTTGATCGGTGCTGACGTCGTAATGGGCTTTATAGAACAGCCAGACGAGCAGCGCGCCGGCCGCACCGCCGAGGAACTGTGCGGCGAGGAACAGGGGGACCTTGGCCAGGGGGAAGGTCTTCGCCACCGCCAGGCCGATCGTCACCGCCGGATTGATGTGGGCGCCGCTGAATTGCTCGGTGATCATGACGGCTGTGAAGACGGCCATGCCCCAGCCCATCGTGATCACCATCCAGCCGCCATTTTGCCCCTTGGTGCCCTTGAGGCAGACGTTGGCGACCACGCCGTCGCCCAGGAGGACCAGGATCATCGTTCCAATGAATTCGGCCGTAAACTCACTCATGCACATGTCTCCTATCAACTCGGCTATCATCCAGCGGTGGCGCGGCTCGTTTCGCCCGTTTGGAGTTCCGCATTTACGCGGTGCGGGCCGCCTGAAGGCGAAACTCCGAGCTTGCAGCTATCTGTCCCAATCGCGCACTCGGTCGACGGCCTTATGCCAATTCTTCAAAAGCTCTGCTCGCCGCTCGGCCACCATGTGGGATTCGAACTCGGCCCCCTTCTTCCAGATCTTGCGAATTTCGGTGAGGTCCTTCCAGTACCCGACGGCGAGGCCCGCGAAGAACGCGGCCCCCATGGCCGTGGTCTCCAGCGTCCGCGGCCGGATGACTTTCACCTGCGTCAGACCTGCCTGAAATTCCATGAGCCCATCGTTGACCGACGCGCCGCCATCGACGCGAAGCTCGGTGATCGGGATGCGGGCATCCTCAGCCATGGCGTCGAGCACGTCCTTCGTCTGGAAGGCGATCGATTCAAGACAGGCCCGGGCGATATGCGCGTTGGTCGTCCCTCGGGTGATGCCGAAAATCGCTCCGCGGGCATACTGATCCCAATACGGGGCCCCCAGTCCGGCGAACGCCGGGACCACGTAGACCCCGCCGTTGTCGCTGACCGAATTGGCGAGTTCCTCGACCTCCCGCGAGCAGGTGATACACTTGAGTCCATCCCGCAGCCATTGCACGACGGCGCCGCCGATGAAGATGCTGCCTTCCAGGGCGTACGTCACCTTGTCGCCGAGCTTCCAGGCGACTGTGGTGAGCAGGTTGTGCTCGGAGTGCTTGGCCTGCTCGCCGGTGTTCATCATGATGAAGCAGCCGGTGCCGTAGGTGTTTTTGATCATGCCCTCTTCGGTGCACATATTGCCGAACATGGCCGCCTGCTGGTCGCCCACCATCCCGGCGATGGGAATCCCCGCGGCCGCAAATGCGTCCCCCGCCATGCCGACCACTTCGCTGCAGCTCCGGACTTCCGGAAGCATCGATGCAGGGACATCGAACAGCGAGCACAACTGCTCGTCCCATTTCTGCTCGTGAATGTTGAAGAGCAGCGTCCGGCTGGCATTGGAAATGTCGGTCGCGTGGACCCGGCCGCCGGTCAGCTTCCAGACCAGCCATGAATCGACGGTGCCGAAGGCCAGCTCCCCCGCCGTCGCTCGCTGCCTG
>Ga0315277_10001083_pt1 | contig 40411 bp, 42 predicted proteins | sample YL17G05_15_MG_FD_203695 | JGI IMG/M metagenome (GOLD analysis project Ga0315277, IMG submission 203695) | Sediment microbial communities from Yellowstone Lake, YNP, Wyoming, USA - YL17G05_15 | ecosystem: Environmental > Aquatic > Freshwater > Lake > Sediment | place: USA: Wyoming | collected...
ATGTAATCCGTTATTCTCGTCCCCTTCGGCAGTTCCGCAACTTTTCCCGCCATCTCTATCCCTCCTTTTCAGGTTTAGGGATAGTTTATCATATTTTTACTTAAGTGAACAGCATTGTGGCCTGACCCCAATTAAAAATAACATTGGAAGGATTCGGGCAGGTCTTTGGCGCAGAGGTTCTGGTCCAAAAACCGGCCTAAGTCTCTGGTGTTATAGGTATGCCAGAACAAAATATTTTTATCCTTGAGGTTTTGGTCTTTCAGATATTTGATCATCGCCGCCATCGTTTTCGCCGTGTAGGTGGTGTCCAGGGTGAGTCCCTCCAATTCCGCGATCAGCTTCTTAGCTTCTTTTCCCTCCTCGGTGATCTTGGCGTATTCTCCTCCGAAGAAATCGTGAATCATCGCGACATCCTTTGCCCTGAATTTCAGGGCCGGCAATTCGGCCCCGGCCCTGGTCAATTTTTTGTGGGCGCGGTTCAGGATGCTGGCCACGATCCGCTCGTTGCAGGCGATATAATCAGTGATGCGCACGCCGATGGTTTTGCTCTTCATCCCGAGCACTCTCGCTCCAAGCTGAATCCCGGCCATAGTTCCGCCGGTGCCCGCGGTCACGAAAATATAATCCGGCTCCGGGAGTTCGCCTCGGTCAATCTGTTTTTTCAATTCAAACATTGCGCTGAAATATCCGAAGGCGCAGGTGGCGGAGGAGCCGAAGGTCGGGATGTAAAACGGGAACTGCATCTTGCTGAAGTCAAAATTGCGCAGGTAATGATAGAGGATCGCGAACGGGACCAGATAAGGGTTGCTGACATAATTGAACTCCACGCCCATGGTCTTGTCAATCAGCATATGCTTGCGCATATAATCGGTCGGGCACTGCTTGAAGAAAATGCCCACAATCTTGAACCCCAGGTCTTTGCCATAAATGCCCGAAGCCAGAATCTGGTTGGACCCGAGCGCGCCCGGAGAAATCGCAGTGGTCTTTCCCGACGCCTTCATCTCCGCGAGCAAAAACTCCATCACCCTGACCTTGTTCCCGCCCATTTTTTCCGAGCTTAAATCATCCCGCTTCACCCACAAATTGGGATACCCGAGCATCTTGCCCAGCTTGCTCATTTTCTCCACCGGCGTGGGATAGGTTCCCATTTCTATCCAGGGAATAACTTTTTCCAACCGCGGATACGCCTCAAACAAATCCGGCTTGTTCATTCAACTACTCCTGCTAAAAGCGAATTCAATTAGACTCCATAATAATCAACCGGAAAAGCAAAAGCAAGCCGAAGCAAAGCTGACCAGGGACACTTTTTCAGAATCAACCGCGGGATTTACGCGGCGCCAAACCGTAAAAGGGCAGAGGCTCAGGTTGCCGGCTGAAATATTGTTTCCGGGCAAATACTGTGTTAACTTAACACTCAGGCAATGACCAATATTTTAGGAATCAGCGCTTTTTACCACGATAGTGCGGCCTGCCTGGTGAAAGATGGCGAGATTATGTATGCGGCGCAGGAGGAGCGTTTTACCCGGCGGAAGCATGATCCGGAGTTTCCGGCCAATGCTATTCGGTCTTGCCTGGAACAAATGGGTCTCCAGCCCAAAGACCTTGACCTGCTGGCGTTTTATGATAAGCCCTTTGTGAAGTTTGAGCGATTGCTTTTCACCTATCTTGCCTATGCGCCGATCGGCATTCAATCCTTTCTTCAGGCCATGCCCCTCTGGCTCAAGCGCAAGCTCTGGCTCAAATCCCTGATCCAGGAGGCGCTTGTGGGATATCACGGAAAAATCATCTTCCCGGAACATCATTACTCCCACGCGGCAAGTTGTTTTTATCCCTCTCCCTTTGAGCAAGCCGCTTTCCTCACAATGGACGGCGTCGGGGAATGGACCACCACCAGTTATGGCTATGGTCAGGGACGCGATTTGAAAATTCTCGCTGAGATCAAGTTCCCGCACTCTCTCGGACTGCTTTATTCCGCGTTCACCTATTTCTGCGGGTTCCGGGTCAATTCCGGGGAATACAAGCTGATGGGGCTGGCGCCTTACGGCGAGCCCAAATATGCGGAGCTGATCAAGCAGGAGTTGATTGACATCAAGGATGACGGCTCGTTCCGGCTCAATCTCAAATATTTCAACTATATGGTCGGGCTGACTATGACCAATCAAAAATTCGCAAATCTCTTCAACGGCCCGCGGCGAAAACCGGAACAACAGATCACCGAGCGCGAGATGGATCTGGCCCGGTCAGTCCAGGTGGTCACTGAAGAAATTATGCTCAAGCTCGCGAACACGGTTTACCAAAAAACCGGCATTAAAAATCTCTGCCTGGCCGGAGGAGTGGCGCTCAATTGCGTGGGCAACGGAAGAATTTTGCGGGAAGGACCCTTTGACGAAATCTGGATTCAGCCGGCCGCGGGAGACGCCGGGGGAGCGCTCGGGGCCGCGCTCTATGGCTGGCACCGCTATTTGAATCAGCCGCGCGAGCCGATTGAGGAACGGGATCGGCAAAAGGCAACCCTCCTGGGACCGGCTTTTTCCGAGTCGGAGATTGAAGCCGCGTTGAAAAAATTCTCGGCCCCGGCCCTTCGGCTTTCCGAAGACGAGCTGATTAAAAAATCCGCGCAACTGATCGCGGAGGGAAAAGTGGTGGGATGGTTCCAGGGAAAAATGGAGTTCGGCCCCAGGGCGCTTGGGTCCCGCTCTATCCTGGCAGATGCCCGAAAATCCGAGATGCAAAAAATAATGAACCTCAAGATCAAGTACCGGGAATCCTTCCGGCCCTTTGCCCCGAGCGTGATTTTGGAAGATACGCCGGAATATTTTGAGCTCGCACGGGAAAGTCCGTATATGTTGCTTACCGCCTATGTCCGGCCGGAAAAGCGACACCCGGTCCGGCCGGAAGATGAAAAACTTAAAGGATTGGAAAAGCTTAAAGTGGAAAGGTCGGGAATTCCGGCCATCACTCATATTGACTACTCGGCCCGTCTCCAGACCATCAAAGCGCAGGACAACCCGACTTATTACAAATTGATCCAGGAATTCAAAAAACTTACCGGCTGTCCGGTGGTCATCAATACCTCGTTCAATATCCGGGGAGAGCCGATCGTGTGCACGCCGGAAGACGCCTATAAATGCTTTATGCGCACGGAAATGGATTTTCTCTCGCTCGGGCCGTATTTGCTGGACAAAAAAAGCCAGCCCGCCTGGCCCGAGCCCAAAGACGCCTGGCAAGCCCATTTCCCTCCGGATTAAAAAAGGGGGCCGCAATTCATTGCGCCCAAACCCGCTCTTGACAAACCGCGGGCGGGTTGCTATCTTAGGGTTGGAAACTAAAAATACTAAAATAGTTTCCAGGGTGGGAAAAGCGGGAGCGATGAAAAAGGATCAGAAAATCAGGGGCCGGATTCTGGGGATGGCCCGGGTGCGGTTTCTGAAGTTCGGGTTCAGTAAAGTCACGATGGACGAGATTGCCGGGCAACTGGGGATGAGCAAGAAGACCATTTATGAATATTTTCCGAGCAAGGATCAGCTGTTGCGGGCGCTGGTTAAATCTTTGCTCCGGGCGATTGCGGATCGGGTTGACCGGATTGTGCATTCCCGCCAGCTGGATTTTATGGACAAGCTGGGGGAGTTGCTGGCCTTTATGGGGATACAGATTTCCGAACTGGGCCAGGCCTTGATCCCGGATCTGGAAAGAAGCGCGCCCGAGGTCTGGAAGGAGATAGACGAGTTTCGGCGCAAGAAGATCCTGGCCAATTTCGGGAAATTATTCGCGGAAGGAGTCCGGAAAGGGGTTTTTCGGTCGGACCTCAATCCGGAGCTTCTGGTAATGATGTATGCGAACACGATCCAGTCCACGCTCAATCCGGCGACCCTGTCGCGGCTTCCGCTTTCGGCCGCGGACATTTTTGATGCTATCATCAAGGTATTTTTTGAAGGAATGCTTACTGAACGGGGAAGAGCCAGGTATTACAAATCCGGGCTGATTTCAATTCAAAAAAGGCGAGGTGGGATATGAAAAGAATATCGGGTCGGGCGCAAATGATTTTTCTTTCCGGGCTGATCGTCTTTCCCTTGGCTTTAGTTTCCTGCTCCGGCAACAAGAAAGCGGGCGAGATCAGCGGAACCGGAACCATTGAGGCGAAGGAGGTCAATGTTTCGTCCAAGGTGAGCGGGAATGTGCTCAGCCTTTTGGTGGACGAGGGGAGCCAGGTGGAAGCGGGGGATACTCTGGCGGAGATTGATCATACCATTTATGATCTTCAGCTAAAGCAGGCGCAGGCCGCATTGGAGATGGCAAAGGCGAACCTGCGAGTTATTCAGGACAATTACCAGAGCACCCTGAAATTATATAAGCAGGGCACGGCCCCGCAGAAGCAAAAAGATGAGATGGAAACCCGGTACCAGGTTGCGCAGGCCCAGGTTAATTCCACGCAGGCCGCGGTCAACCTGGCCGAACAAATGATCTCCTATTGCCAGATCACGGCGCCGGTTTCCGGGATGGTCACGCACAAGCTGATCCAGATCGGCGAACTGGTCGGGCCGGGGACCGGGATCGTGACTATCTCGCGGATGGATCCGGTCAAGCTGACCATTTATATCACCGAAAAGGAATTGGGCCTGGTCAAGATCGGCCAGCCGGCCGAGGTCAGGATTGACAGTAATCCCGAGCGCGCCTTTCCGGGCAAGGTGATTTACATTTCGCCCGAAGCCGAGTTCACTCCCAAGAACATCCAGACCAAGGACGAGCGGGTAAAGCTGGTTTACGGGGTGAAGATTGAAATTCCGAATCCGGAGTTGATTCTCAAGGCGAGTATGCCGGCGGATGCGGTGATCAGGACCGAGATTGGAAAGTAAAGAATCGCGACTGAAGTCGCTCGCACAGTAATGTTAAAAAGATCAAAAGCATAAAAGCTTAAAGAAAGACAATGCCTGAATTTGCCATAGAGACGAAGGGTCTGGTCAAGCATTTTGATAAGGTCCGGGCGGTGGACGGGCTGGAGCTCAAGGTCCGGCAAGGGGAGATGTTCAGCCTGGTGGGCCCGGACGGCGCCGGTAAGACCACTACGATGAGGATGTTGTGCGGGATTTTGGAGCCGACCTCCGGCGAGGCGAAAATTCTGGGCTACGATCTTAGGAAAGAGAGCGAGGAGATCAAGAAGCGGATCGGATACCTGTCCCAGCGCTTCAGCCTTTACGGAGATTTGAGCGTTGACGAGAACATAGAATTTTTCGCCGAGATTCACGAGGTCAAGGATTACAAACTGCGCCGGGAAAAATTACTGGAATTCACCCGGCTGACTTTGTTCCGGACCCGGCTGGGCGAGCAACTCTCAGGAGGAATGAAGCAGAAGCTCGCGCTCGCCTGCACCCTGATCCATACGCCGGAAATCATTTTCCTGGACGAGCCCACCACCGGAGTGGATCCGGTCTCGCGCCGGGATTTCTGGAAAATACTCTCGGACCTGTTGAAGACCGGAATCACCATCGTGATGACCACTCCTTATCTGGATGAGGCGGAGCGGTGTTCCACCGTGGGCTTGATGAACCAAGGGAAACTGATGGTGGTGGATTCTCCGCAACAGGTGAAGGCGTTGATGCAGGACGCGGTTATGGAACTGGTGATTGACCAGATCCGGAAGGGCTTCAATCTGCTCAAAGCCTTGCCGGAGATCATTGAAGTCCAGGCGTTCGGGGATCGGCTCAATGTGGTGGTGAAGGATCAGGCGAGGGATTTTCCGGTCATTGAAAATGAGTTGAAGCGGAATGGGATCAGCATCCTGGATCACCGGGTGATTCCGCCCTCGCTGGAAAATGTTTTCATCTCGCTTTTGAAGGCAGGATGACTTGGGCTGACACTTGGGTCAGCCCGTACAGAACGAGGGAGGCAGGAAAAGAAAATGGCGGAATTTGTGATAGAAGTTCAAAACCTGACCAAGAAATTCGGCAAGTTCATAGCGGTGGACAACGCGAGTTTCTTCGTGAACCGGGGCGAGATCTTCGGGTTCCTGGGCGCGAACGGAGCCGGCAAATCAACCACCATCCGGATGCTCTGCGGCCTGCTCAGCTCCAGTTCGGGAACCGCCACCGTGGCCGGGTATGACATCAACCAGGCGCCGGAGAAGATCAAGGAGAACATCGGATATATGTCCCAGAAATTTTCCCTTTATGACGATCTGACGGTTCGGGAGAACATCAACTTTTTCGGCGGGGTTTATGGCGTGAGCAATTCCGAACTGAGGGAGCGGATGGCGTGGGCGGTTAAGATGGCGGGACTGGAGGGGCGGGAGGACAGTTTGACCCGTGAGCTTTCCGGGGGCTGGAAGCAAAGGCTGGCGCTCGGCTGCGCGATTCTTCATCAGCCGAAGATAGTTTTTCTGGACGAGCCGACCGGAGGGGTTGACCCGATCTCGCGGAGGAATTTCTGGGAGCTGATCAACTTTCTCTCCGAGCAGGGCACCACCGTGTTCGTGACCACACATTACCTGGACGAGGCCGAATACTGCAACCGGATGATGCTGATGCATTCCGGAAAGATCATTGCGGGCGGAAGCCCGAAGGAACTCAAGGCCGAGCACATCAAGAACCCGATCCTGGAAGTGGAGTGTGAGAAGGTGGTTGAGGCGATGGAAATTATGCGGGGTCAGGATTGGATCATTGAAACCACCATTTTCGGGACTTATCTCCACATCAGCGTTCCGGAGGAAGAGTCGGGCAGGCAAAAAATCCGGCAGGCGCTGAGCGGGAATCAAATCCGGGTGAAGCGGATTGATCGGATCACGCCTTCTTTGGAAGATGTGTTCATTTACCTGATTGAAAAATATAACCGCGAGACCCAGGAGGCCAGGCAACCATGAGATTCCGCCGGATCCGGCCGATCGTGAAAAAAGAACTGCGCCAGGTCATCCGGGACCGCCGCACCCTCTCGGTTTTGTTGTTCCTGCCGGTGTTCTTGCTGATTATGTTCGGATACGCCCTCAACTTTGATGTCCGGCATATCAAGCTTGCGGTCTATGACCAGGACAAGAGCCAAACCAGCCGCGAATTCATCCAGGGATTCCTCCATTCCGAATACTTTGACCTCGCCCGCTACCTCCACACCAGAACCGAGATTGACCCGATCCTGGATGAACGCCAGGCCAGCGTGGTGATCGTGGTCCCGAATAACTTTTCCGAAAAATTGCTCGCCGGGCAAGAGGCCGGGGTCCAAATCCTGATTGACGGAAGCAATGCCACCGAGGCCGCAACCGTGGCCGGATACACCAACGGCATCATTCAAACCTATTCCATCAAAATCATCACCGACTTGTTCCTGCGCAAGCGCGGGATGACCTTAGCGATGCCCATTGATTTTCGGCCCCGGGTCTGGTACAACCCGGAGCTGAAGAGCGTGAAATTTCTGATCCCGGGCCTGATCGCATTCATCCTGATGATCAGCGCGGTCATCTCAACTTCCCTCTCGGTCGTGCGCGAAAAAGAGCGCGGAACTATGGAGCAGATTATGGTCTCGCCGATTATGCCCCTGGAATTGATCATCGGAAAGGTCATCCCCTACATCTTCATCTCCCTGATCAGCGCCTACCTGATCTTATTGATGGGATACCTGTTCTTTGATGTCTCGGTCCGAGGCAGTCAACTATCCCTTTTCCTGGTCACGCTCATTTATCTCTTCGGCGCCCTCGGAATCGGTCTGTTCATCTCCTCGGTCTCCAGCAGTCAGCAAGTCGCGTTCCAACTCGCAACCATCTTCACAATGTTACCGACCTTCCTCCTCTCCGGATTCGTCTTCCCGATCCGGAATATGCCGGTTCCGATTCAAATCGTGACTTATATTGTCCCGGCCAGATATTATCTGGTGGCCCTGCGCAGTATTATGTTAAAAGGCGCAGGCATCAGCGCCTTCTGGCCCCAGATTTTATATATGACCCTGTTCGCCGCGTTCCTGATCGCGCTGAGCTGGGCCAGGATGAGGAAGAAAAAACTTTAGCAATAAATCCGCCGTAGCTCTGCGCATTTGGCAGAGCGAAGGCGGAAGCTGGACCAGGATGAGGAAGAAGAAATTGTAAGATGAACAGCATTTTACATATTATCAGGAAAGAGTTCATCCAACTCCGGAGAGACCGGCGAATGTACCCGATCATCTTCCTGGCGCCGGTGTTTCAGCTGATCATCCTCGGCTATGCCGCGAATTTGGATGTAAAAAACATATCAATGGTGGTCTGCGACCTGGATCATAGCTCCAAAAGCCGGGAGCTGATTTCTGAATTCACTAATTCCGGATACTTCATTGTGGAAAATTACCCGGAGAGCATCAATGACATAGATTATTACCTGGATTACGGGAAAGCGGCAATGGCGTTGGCGATCCCGGAAAATTTCGGAGACAAAATGCAGGCGCATCAGCAGGCGCAGGTTCAGATTATTGTGGACGGGTCGGAGTCCGCGTTTGCCACGGCCAGCCTTCAATACGCCACGATTATCATCATGCGCTATTCCCAGAATCTCGCCTTCCAGATTCTGGACCGGATGAAGGGCTCCGGATTAAAAATTCCGCGCCTCAATGCCGAGCTCCGGATCTGGTATAACCCGGAGTTAAAGAGCCGGAATTTTATGGTGCCGGGCATGCTTGCGCTCCTGCTGATGATTATGACCAGCCTGCTCACCTCCCTCGCCATTGTCAAGGAAAAAGAAGTGGGAACGATGGAGCAATTGATTGTCACGCCGATCCGGTCTTACAGCCTGATCATCGGCAAGCTGATGCCCTTTGTCATCATCGGATTGATTGATGTCACCCTGGTGGTTATGGTCGCAACCTTCTGGTTTAAAATCCCGGTCAAAGGCAGCATCCCACTCCTCTTCGGGCTCTGTTTAATCTTCCTCCTCAGCACCCTCGGCCTCGGACTCTTCATCTCCACCGTGTCCAAAACCCAGCAACAGGCGATGATGGTCGCCCAATACTTTGTCATTTTGCCGATGATCTATCTCTCCGGGTTCGTCTTCCCCATTGAAAATATGCCCAGAATCATCCAATACTTCACCTATCTGCTCCCGCTCAGATACTTCATCGTCATTATCCGGGGGCTGTTTATGAAAGGAGTGGGATGGCACGAACTCCGGGGACAGGCGCTGATGCTCCTCATCTTCGGCGTCGCCATCTTGACTATGAGCATCATCCGGTTCCGGAAGAAGGTGGGATGACAAGGGTTGCGGTTCGGCTGTATTCGACCCTGAGGCTCAGACCCGAAGGGAGCTCGCCGAAGCCAGACTTTGGTGCTTGACAGAATTAGGGGATCAGCTATAATTTAAAATTGCGAGCAGGAGTAGCTCAGTTGGTAGAGCATCACGTTGCCAACGTGATGGTCGCGGGTTCGAAGCCCGTCTCCTGCTCCATTTTGTGGAGATCAGAGGGCGGCTCATGAGGCGCCCCGCGCGGAAATAACGGCGGCATAGCCAAGTGGTAAGGCGACGGTCTGCAAAACCGTTATTCACCGGTTCGAATCCGGTTGCCGCCTCCAACCAACGACTCAACGCGCTTTTTTTGGCCGCGCTTTTTTCAGGATTCCGAATTAAAATCAAGAAATGTCCGGTTCGCAAGTCATCATTTATTTTACCGGATCGGCTCAGTATTATTTTGGCTTTTTCGCTTTTAATTTTACACCCCATCCCGCCCGATTTCATTCCAAATCGTTACGCCCTTTGCCATCAGATGAAAAAAATCGCGGCAAATGCCCGGCTGTTATTTATTGATAAGGTTGTTTCGCCAATTCCGGTTTTAGCTCCACCGCCTTTTTATAGTCAGCCTGGGCTTTGGCCGGATCTCCCTTCTTCTGATAAATCTTGCCCCGCTGATAATAGGCAAAGGCGTCCTTGGGCTTGAGCTCAATCGCCTTGGTGTAATCGGAAACGGCCTGATCCAGAAGGCCCTTGCGGGTATGGACATTGGCGCGATTGAAATAAGCCCGGTCATTTTTGGGGTTAAGCTCAATCGCTTGATTGTAATCCTTGATCGCCAAATCCAGTTTGCCTTTGAAGGCATAAGCGTTTCCGCGATTGTAAAGGGTGGAATCGTTTTTCGGATCCAGTTCCAGGGCTTTAGTATAATCAGCAATGGCCGGATCCAGATTGCCTTTTTGCGAATATGTCAGTCCCCGGTTATTGTATGCCTCGGCCAGTTTCGGATTCAGCTCAATCGCCTTGGTATAAGCCTGGAGGGCCAGGTCATATTTTCCCTTTTCATAATGACCATTGCCGGTGAGCAGCCAGCCTTGAGCGGTTTCCGCCGAAGAAGAATTAAAAACCAACAAAAGATTGATCAACAGAAAAACCAGGCCGGTGATTAAAAATTTGGCCTGAATCTTTCTAACCGCGCTTCTCTTCTTCATAAATTCCGCCTCCTGGTTATGAGCAAAGATAAAATTCAGAAAATATTTTTAGCACAAAAAATCGCGCTGTCAAAAACAAAAGCGCCAGGCGAGAAATAAGCCGGGTTCTGTCATCCTGCGTAGCTCTGCGTTTCGCGGAGCGAAGCAGGATTGGCGATCATTTCTCTGGGAGTTATGTTGCCATAACCCTCAAGCGACCTACCCGGAGGCTTCGGCCGGGCCAGCCTCAGACGCCTCCCTATTTGGCCTTGCTCCAGCCGGGGTTTGCCGAGCTGATGAAATCGCTTTCATCACTGGTGGGCTCTTACCCCGCCGTTTCACCCTTGCCCCTGAGCTTGTCACGGGGCGGTTTATTTTCTGTGGCACTTTCCCGGGATTGCTCCCCCTGGCCGTTAGCCAGCGGCTTGCCCAAAGGAGCCCGGACTTTCCTCGGATCCGGGTCTCCCCGGAACCGCGACCGCCTCTCTCACCTGGCGCCTGGTATTTATTATAAGTCCTTTTCTCTTTTCAGCAATGCTTGTGGTAAAAAGATCAGGCCAAAGCCAAAGAATGTTCCGGGTTTCGGGTTCCGGGTTCCGGGTTTCGGGTTTCGGGTTAAAGATTTCATTCTTGATCCTTAGCGTCAGATCAACCATATTTGATTTGCAGACCTTCTTGTGCTAAGAATAATCAAGATGAAGTTTTTCGCGGTTAAAGTTCCGGGCCGCATAAATATCCTGGGAAATCCGAGTGACGCGAATGAGGGCGCGCATCAGACCATCAGCGCGGCCATCAATATCTGGGCCGAAGCCCGGGCCGAGCCGAATGAAAAGATTGTGCTGGAGAAGGCGGTCAAAAGACCTTCCCGCCAGTCCGAGCGGCTGGAGCTGGACCCGACCAAGGAATTGCAGATAACCTATGGCTCGGACTTTGACCTGTTTCTCGCCAGCCTGAAAATGCTTTTGAAATTCAGCCCGGAGCTGAGGGAAAAAATCAAGAGCCAGGGTTTAAAAATTTCCTTTTCCAGCGAAATCCCCAGGCAGAGCGGTCTCGGCGGTTCCACCGTGCTGGCGCATCTCTGCCTGCTCAGCCTGGTCCATTTTTACCGGCTGGATCGGAAGAAGCATAATCTGTATTTTCTGGCTGAGCTTACCCAGCGGATTGAGGAGGCGGAGCTGGGGATCACCTGCGGATTCGCGGACCGGTATGTGCCCCTGCTCGGGGACCTCGCTTATATAGACTATCGGGGCAAGCTTTTTCATCTGCCTTTAAAAGAAGAGCCTTATTGCGCTTATGAAAAACTTGGAGACTATGTTGAGTATCCGAACCTGGTGGTGGTGTATTCGGGGGTTGAGCACAACAGCGGGGATGTGCATAAGGTGATGCGGGGGAAATATCTGGAGGAATTCAAGGGCTTCTCGGGCGATTATCAGAAAGGGCCGTTTATGGTCAAGCAGATGAAGCTGATCGGAGACACGGCCTGGAAGGGGAAGATGGCGCTCCTGGAATCGGACTGGAAAGGCTTCGGGGAGCTGATGAACGAGAACCATCGGCTGGTGAATCAGATGATGGAATATTGCGGGTTTGAGGCTGGCGCCGGCGAAATCAATAACCAGCTGATCAGACTGGGGCTGGAACTGGGGGCGCTGGGCGCCAAGCTGACCGGAGCCGGCGGGGGCGGCTCGGTCTTTTACCTGCTCCAGCCCAATGATGAGGATCGGTTTATTCAGGAATTATGGCCCCGGCTCAAGAAGCTGAATCTGGACCAGGTGCGGGTCTGGGTTCCCAGCATTGTCCGCCAGGGCGCCGTGATCATAGACCGATGAAGAAAACGGCCGACCGGCTTCAGGCCGTGATCCTGGCCGCGGGCCGAGGCCGGCGGCTTGAGCCGATCACACTCAATCATTCCAAGGCCATGACCCCGATCCTGGGCGTGCCCATTATTCAGATCCTGCTGGAAAAATTCCGGGCCGTGGGACTGAAACGCTTTGTGGTGGTCCGTCCCCCGGACGATCGGGATATGGAATCCCTGCTGAAAAAATTGAATGGAGTGAATGAGCTTGAAATCCAGACCTGCGTCCAGCCTGAGCCAAAAGGAACCGCAGATGCGCTTCTCTGCGCCCGCAATTTGATCCAGAGCGATTTCATCATCTCTTCCTGCGATAATCTCTATCCCCTCGCGCATTTCCAGAGTCTGGTGGATACTTTCCTTCACCAACAACCGAGCGTGGTGATGACTCTTTGCAGGATCAAGCCCGGGGGTTTGAACAAGGCCGCGGGCGTGAAGCTCAAGGGAAATGAAGTCACCGAGCTCAAGGAAAAGCCGGGGGAAAATTCCGGGCCCTGGGATGCCATTTCCAAGTTCCTGTTTGCGCTGGATCGCGGAATTATGGATTTGCTGGGCGAGGTCAAAGAATCCAAGCGGGGCGAGAAGGAATCGCAGGAAGCGATTCGCTGGCTGATTGAGAAGCTGAGGCCGAACCGGATTCCGCTCGGGATTTTTGTGGAGCACTATCTTCATCTCACCAATGCCGAGGATCTGATCAAAATTCACGAGCATTATTTGAGCGAGCACAAGCCTTTTACCTTGCATCCCGAGGCGGTGGTTGAGGAAAGAGTGGAGATTTTAGAGCCGGTGATGATTGAAAAAGGAGCGCGGATCGGACAAGGCTCGGTGATCGGCCCGATGGTCTATATCGGGCCGGATGCTCAGATTGGCAGTAAATCCAGACTGGAGCGATGCATTATTTACCCGCGCTCAGTGATCTGCGATCAAGCCTGCAAGAGCGCGGAAGTCATTCTCGGCAAATAAAATCCTTTCCAATCGCGTTAAATTTTAGAACAGACTCTTTTGCGCCTCAATTGGAACGCAAAATTCTTTAAGCCTCGGATATCTCGCGATCAGGATTTCAGGGGCCGGCTGCTTTTTCTCGGTGAAGAGGAATTTCAACTCCAGGGCATTTGCCAATCCCTTGCCCTGGTAATGATTGTTCGCGATCACAAACAACTGCTCGGTTTTTCGTGATAGTTTCTTGACCCGCTCCGACCAGGGCGAAAGCTCCTCCCGGTCATAAAGATAGTTATACCGCTCCCAGGTTTCCGCCCCCTCCCGGAACCAGTTCTCTTGGTTCCGGCCGTGCAATCTGGCATAGCCGATTTTGCCGGTGATGATCTCGGTGGCCGGGATGGAATCGTGAAAAATCGGCTGGTCAATGTTGGCAAAGCTGATTTCCTTTTCCTTGAGCCAGTCCAGAAGCCAATCCTGTTGCCAGGAACTATGCCTCACTTCCACTACCAGGTGAAATTCCCGGAAGCTCTCCGCGATCTTTTTCAGCTTGGCAAAGTTTTTATCGTTGCTTCGGAACGACCATGGGAACTGGACCAGAATGCAGGCCAGCAAATCAGACTCCATCAGCGGTTCCAAACCCTTCTTCCAGACCGCCACTTCTTCCTCGGTCCAGCCCTGCTTCTCGTGCGTGAATTTCTGCCAGAGCTTGGCGCTGAACCGGAAGTCCGGAAAGGGCTGGATCAGCCCGACCCATTTCCGGGAGTTGCGAGCCGCGACCGGCGCGTAAAAGCTGGAATTGATCTCCACCGCGTCCACCAGACCCGCGATCAAGCCAAGAGGCTCAAACCCTTTGGGCTTGGGCTTCGGATACACCACCCCCTCCCAGTCCGGGTAACTCCAGCCGGCAATGCCGAATCTGACCATTCCCTTCATTTTATGAGCATAAAATAGTTAACACGCTTCCGCAAGATGTTTTGACAAAAATTTGATTTTCCTCTAGTATTTTGACCGCATTATTTTGTCGGTTTTGTAGGGGCGCAATTTATTGCGCCCTCAAAGAAGGGCGTGATAAATCACGCCGCTACGATTCGGGTTATGAAAACAGTTATAGAATTTAAACCGTCATATTGAGGCGGTCAAAATACTAGCTTGAGATAAAAGAGAAGGAGTAAATTATGACCAAAGATTTGAAGCCGAAATTGCTCCGCAAGGCCAAGGGGCTGGGAGCGGACCTGGTGTCGGTAGCCGGCGTTCCGCAAATGGAAAAGTATCCGGGGGCGCGGGAGGAGATTTCAAAGATTGACCCGAAGGCGAAGTCAATTTTTGTTTTCGGGGTTCGGATGGTTAGCAGTGCGATCCGCTGTTCGCAGGAAAATATCCGGATCGGCCAGTTTGCCACTCAGATGATTTATGACGATCTTCGGAGGATCGGCTTCAGCCTGATGAAGGAGCTGGATGATCAGGGATTCAGCGCGGCTCCGCTTCCGACCCATTTGCCGGTGCCGATGATTGAGCGGACCAAGGGCCTGATCGCGGAGATCAGTCTCCGGCACATTGCTTATGAGGCCGGATTGGGCTCAATCGGGAAAAACGGGCTTTTGCTCACCAAAGAATTCGGTCCTCGGGTCAGGTTCGGAGCGATCATTACTGACGCGGAGCTTGGGTCAGGAACGCCGCTTCTGGAAAATCTCTGCTCGGATTGCGATTTATGCATAGAAGCTTGTCCGACCGGCGCGCTCAAGACCAAAGGCCAGACCGCGATTGAGTTATGCGCCAAGCATCATATGAAATACGGTCTGCCCGGCTTGATCCGGTTCGGGATCAAATTGGTCAAGGCGCAAACCGATGACGAGAAGATCAATTTGATCCGGTCCCCGGAGTTCTGGGAGTTCTGGCAGAACCTGAACACCGGAATTTTCTATTACTGCTTTGACTGCCTGAATTCCTGCCCGATCGGGAAATAAAAGGGCAGACACTTGGGCAGACACTTGGTCTGCCCGTACGGGCGAGGCCAAGCCTCGCCCTGGGGCGCAGGCACTCTTGCCTGCGGAAAATTTATTTCCAGCTCACAAAGATCGGATTGGTGTAAAGAAGAGTGGCGTTGGCCAGCTCCATCGGTCCTTCCCCGATCAACTGCACGCGGTAATAAACCGGGGTTCCGAGCTTGGGCGCCTCTAAATCGGTATATTCAAAGTTGGAGTTGGTTCCCGAATAAACGACTTTTCCATTCCGGATCAGCCGGACTTCCTTGAGTTCAAGCTCTTTATTGAGCGCGAACCTGATTACCGGAGCGCCCGCCAGTTTCACCCACTCGCCTGACATCACTTTTCCCGGAACCGCTTTTTCACCGATGGAAAATTCCGCGACATAGCTTTCCTGGAAAATTTCCCCCATCAGCGCGACCATTCTTCCAGCCCGCATCGCCTCATAAATCTGGTCTCGGTTATAATCCTTGAGGTAGAACAAGGTGGTTCCGATCCGGAGATTGCTGACCGGCGCTTTTGGATCCGGGCAATGAAAATCCGCTTCTCCCCAGGCCCAGAGCGGCTCGGAGCGGTATCCGGCCAGATATTCCATCAAACCCAGATCCCAGACCCCGCCCGGAACGCCGGCGCTGAAAATACCCTCCGGAATCGCGGCGATGCCGGTCAGGCGCGGAAGCTCGGCCGCGAGCATAGTGGGCGCTTCCGAGTGCGCTTCTCCGACACCATAGTCCGCAGGATTGACCCAGTTCGGATGAGCCTGGAACACCATCCCGCCATGATCGCGGACATAGTTCACAAACTTGTTATAAGGCTCGGGCCCGGGATCGGCCTGAACCTTGGTGGTGATGCCCCGGCTCACCGGCATCTCCGCAATCACCTTGGGGTCCGTGATCCCATAGACCGTGAAATGCCGATTATCGCCCCGGATTAAAACCTTGGGACTGCGCTCGTTCCAGAAATAAGGCGTGGCCTCAATCCCGGGAAGGATGATCGGGTTCTGGCTCTGATCCGCGAGCGCGAGCAGGGTGCTCATATATTTATCATACCCGGTTTTCTTGGAGCCGACTCCGCCGGTATCGGGACAGAACTTGTCATTGATGCAAACCCCTCCTTCGCGGTGATCGGTTATTGCCAGCACGGAAACGCCCTCGTTGCGCGCTTGCTGGACCAAATCTTCGGGGATCCGGCAGCCGTCGCTGAAATTGGTGTGATTGTGGACTGACCCGCGCGCAATCACCCATTGTCCGCTTTTAAAGATGGGCGTATGGAGCGGCGTATCCCGCTTTTCTGTGAGCGGAACCGGTTTGCCTTTTAAGGCGCATCCCATTGCAATCATCGCGGTCAACGCCAAAATTAAAATCGCGGTTTTCTTCATTGCCCAACCTCCCAATTTTTTTGCTATTATACAATGACGCGGTTAAAGTTCAACCAAACCCATCGGGCCGGGGATTAAGTCCGAAACCAGCCTGAGTGAATCTTGCCCACCCCCGATTTTCCAGAATGGCCGTCCCAGGCCGTTTCAATGGCCTTGCCATCAAAATAATAGCCCTATCCCCCGCCATAAATGACGGGTCTAGTACTAGTATTTTGACCGCGTTATTTTGTCGGTTTTGTAGGGGCGCAATTTATTGCGCCCTCAAACAAGGGCGTGATAAATCACGCCCCTACGGTTGGGCTTATGAAACCATCTCTAGGAATTAAACCGTCATATTGTTGCGGTCAAAATACTAGAAGGAAGCCAAGGCCGGTGAACCGGCCTGAAAAAGTGGGGGTGGGCAAGCTGAGTGAATTACTTGACAGAGGCGGCGAACGCGTTTAAATTGTGGCAGGAAAATCAGGGGGAACTCTATGTTTCTTAAAGTATCTTTGCAACTGAAAATGATATTATTCTTAATGGCGATTTTTGCCTTTTCCTGCGTAAAAAAGCCCCCGCTTTCATTTCTGGCTCATTCTTATATCCCCTCCGGTCCTGCCGCGATTTTTCAAGACGACTTTCCTTTTTTTGTGTCGCCCAAAACCCCGGATCTGAATACGGTTATTTTCCCGGCGCGGCCCGGTTGCTCGGTTAAATTATTAGGGGACGGCCCGGAGAACTTTGCCTTGCGCGCTGAAATTATGAAAAATGCCCGTTCTTATATTGAACTTCAAACCTATATCTTCGCTGATGACGCCACCGGCCGGGATACCGCCCGAATCTTCAAGGAAAAAATCACCGCCGGATTGGAGGTTCGCCTGATCGTGGATGCTTACAACAAGTTCAGCGATCAGGACCGGGATTTCTACGAAAAGCTGGAAAAGTTCGGGCTTCAGATCGCGGGATTTGAGCCGTTGTCTTTTACCTTTTTAAACGATAATTATTTGCCCACCCTCCGGGAATTTAATATGAGGTATCACGAAAAATACCTGATGGTGGACGATTATATCGGGATCGTCGGCGGAACCAATATTGCCGACGAATACGCGGGATTGGGAACCGAGCCGGAAAAACAGATGCGGGATCAGGATGTGTTATTAACCGGGCCGGTGGTGAAGGATCTGCGGATAGCTTTTAAGGAAAATTTTAATGAGTTCAAGGAGCGGGAACAATCCCGTCCGGCCTGGCTGAAAAAAGCCCGGAGCCGCGGACCCAGAAATGTCCCGGGGGAAACAGAAGGATTAAAATTCAATCCGGTGGAATTGCCTTTTAAGATAGAAAATTTTGCCGATCCGGAGGCAATGGTTCGCTTGATCCGGTCGCGGCCCCGGTATGAGGAGACCTATATTTATCAGACCTACCTGTTTCTGATTAAATCCGCGCGGAAGAGTATTTTAATTGAGAACTCATATTTTATTCCGGATCAAGAGTTGAATCAGGCGATTCTGGACGCGGCCCGGAGAGGGGTTGAGATCGTGATGATTATTGAATGCGGCAAGCCGAAAGACCCATATCAGATGCAACCGGCCATCACCCGTCATTATTACCTTCCTCTGATGGAAGCCGGAGTTAAGATTTATGAATGGCAATTAATGGCAAAAGGGCAGGAGGCCCTTCATTCCAAGTTCGCCGTGTTTGACGGGCAGGTCTCCATCATCGGCTCCTACAATCTTGACCCGCGCTGTAAACTCCTGAATTCAGAAAATGTGGTTCTGATCAATTCCGAAAAGACGGCCCAGGCCTTGATTGACTATGTTCATACCAAAGACCTTGGCCGGACCGAGCCGGTCAGTCTGGAAAACGCTCAAAAATGGCGGTATCCCAGGGACCTGAAGAACTCCGTTAAACTCCTGTGCGCGTTATTGATAAAAGACTATTGGTAAATTCCAGCGGGAGATTGCTGTCGCGCATCGCTCATATCGCGCTTACTTCCAGTTCACAAAAATCGGATTCGTGAACAGCCGGGTGCTGTTTCCGAATTCCTGCGGACCCTCCCCGATCAACTCCACCCGGTAAAACACCGGAATCCTTTTTGCAAAAGCCTCTGCGTCCTTGAATTCAAAATTGCAGCTTTTGCCGGATAAGATAACTTTTCCGTTCCGGATCAGCCTCGCCTCCTGGAGCGGGACTTCCTTGCTCAAGGAGAACCTCACCACTGGAGGCCCGGAAAGAACCGCGGTCTGGCCGAGCATGATTTTCTCTTTTGCCGCGGCCGAGTCCGAGACCGAGAACTCGCTGACATAAGATTCCTGGAACAACTCGCCGGAAATCGCCGCCATCCGGCCGGCGCGGATCGCGTTGAAAACCTCGTCCCGCGTGAAATCCTTGAGGTAGAAAAGAGTCGCCGCGTTCCAGAGTTTCTCCTTGGGCGCCAGATGAAAATCCGATTCTCCCCAAGCCCAGAGCGGCGCGCTCCTGATCCCCGCCAGATAGCTGGCAAGAGCCTTGTCCCATTCCCCGCCCGGCTTGCCCACGATATTGACTCCCTCGGGCAAAACCGCCACCCCGGTCAAGGTATCCAGCATATTCGTCAGGTGAACCGGCGCCATTGCCAGCAGATAAACCAGGTCAAAATACCGCTCATGGATAGAGCTTTCCGGGTGCGCCTGGAAAACCAGACCGCCATTGGCAGTGAGGTAATTCACGAAATCTTGGAAGGGCTGAACCGAGGGCTCCGGCTCCGGCTTCATCAGCATCATTGACCGCGCCGGCATCTGCTCATAAACCTTGATGTCATCAATGCCATAAGTGGTGAAATGCCAGTGCGAGGCATGAATGCTCAGATACGGAAAATAGCCCTCGTTCCACATATGCGGCGCAACCTCAAAACCGGCCAGGATGATCAGGCCCTCGGTCTCTTTGGCGAGCCTGGTGATATGAGCAAAATATTTCTCATAGCCCACCTTTCTGGAATCCACTCCGCCCATATTGCCGCAAATCTTCTGGCGCTTGCCCACGCACATCCTTCCCTCCCGGTGGTCGGTGATGGCCAGGACCGCAATCCCCTGGTTGCGCGCGTTCTGGATCAGGTCTTCGGGAGAAAGATTCCCGTCGCTGTAGGTGGTATGATTGTGAACTGACCCGCGCGCAATCACCCAGCCGTCATAATTCCAGGTCGGCGGGTGCTCCGGGCTTGGGCGTTTTTCCAAAACCGTGAATGGCTTCTCGTTGATGTATCCACAGCCCAAACTTAAACTCAGAAATAAAACCCAAACTAAAATTTTCTTAAGCTTCATCCTCCACCTCTCTTTGTTCAATCTTTTATTTCTCTTCATTTATAAGCTGACATTTTTAAACTATTCCAGCTTTGCCGTCAACTGATAATGTGCGCAATCCTACCCAGGCGCCCTGGTTTTCAAGATATTAAGCATCCAGAAAATGGGCCCGGCCAGGATCAGGCTGCATCCGAAGGTCACTACCACGGTCGCGCCGGTTGGCCAGTCGGTGAAGAAGCTCCAGATACAACTGATTATTGCGACCGCGGCGCTAATCAGCCAGGCCAGCAGGATTCTATTTTTGAAAGAATCCACAAACAAAAAGGAAATCAATGCCGGCACCACCAGGAAGGAGAATACCAGGAGCACGCCGGCCAGACGCACCGAAATGGTCACCACAATTCCAAACAGGCAATAGAAGAGCAAATCCCACCAGAAGACTTTCATTCCCCGCTGGACTGCCAGGCCGCGGTTCTGAGAGAGAAGATGAATCCGGCTGGAAGCGAGCGCCAGGATAATTCCCGCGAGGCTGTAAACAATGAATTCCGTCAGGATTTCAGTTTTGCTGATCCACAGGATTCTTCCGGCTAGAAGGTCTTTGACCATTTCCCCGCCATGGGGCGCCTTGTCCAGGACCAGAATGACTGCGGCCGCGGAAACCACATAAACCACCCCGATCACCGCCTCCTGGGGGATCCGGCTGTTGCGGAAGTGCGTTCCCGCCAGGATCACCGCTCCCAGCATAGTAAAAGAGAGCGAGAAAAAATAGGTGAAATTACTGCTGAACTCAAAATGAAAGAGCATTGCCACCGCGGCTCCGAGCGCCGCGATCTGGGCCATAGCCAGGTCAACGAAAATTACCTGCCGGCTGACGATGTGAATTCCGAGGTATCCGTGAATCCCGGCCAGGAGCAGGCAGGCAATGATGGGAATCAGCATCACTGCAAAAAATTGGATCATTTGCCACCTCCTTGCGCCTGCAAAAGCTTGGAAATGATATAATCAAACAACTGCGGATAGTCATTGATTCCTGGCTCTCCTCCGGTGGCGGCCGGAAGGATTAGCAAAGTCGCTCCGGTTTCCGCGGCCAGCCGCTCCGCAGTGGAAATGGATGGGTCGTAATTGGCCGCGATAATGATTTTAATCTGATCCTTCTTGATTTTGTCAATCAGCCATTGCTTATGCTGGGGTCCAGGAGGTATTCCTGGTTTTTCCTCAACATTTCCCGCGATCTTCAGCCCCAGCCAGTCCGCAAAATATTCCCACTCCTGGTGATAGGTGATAACTTTCATTCCCTTGAGCGCCACGGCCTGCGACTCCCATTGCTTGATCTTTTCATTCATCATCGTTTCAAACTGCGCATAGTTCTTGCTGTAATCTCCGGCATTTGCAGGGTCAAGCTCGGAAAGCTTGTCCCGGATCAGGCGGGCAATCTTTACGCCGTTCCTGGGATCAACCAGATAATGCGGATTGCCTTCGGGATGAATATCCCCCATTGAGCGGTCCACTTACCCGGTCGGCTTTTCCAGGATGCGGTTCAGCGCGGTGGAGGCGCCGAGCGAGCCCTTGGCGCCGGATAGAATCCTGGGATTGCGTGAATCCTGCACCAGGAGCGGCAGCCATCCGATCTCAAGGGACATCCCGTTGTAGATCAGCAAATCCGCTTTAGAGAGGTTTATCTCATAGCTCGGCTTTGCCTCCAGATAATGCGGATCCTGCACGCCGAGCGCGATGGAAGAGACATTGGTGTGATCGCCTCCCACGGCCCTGGCCAGCGAGGCCAGGTCCGGCAGGGTTGCAACCACATTCAATTTTTTGGGCCCGGCAACCGCGGAAAACTCGGCGCCGATTAAAAAGACCCCGGCTGATAAAATTCCGAATATTTTATTAAAATTCATTTTTTCCTCCTTTCCCGCTTAATAGGCATGGGCCGGATGGGACCCGATCGTGAAATTGATTTGAGCCAGCATCAGCCGTTCAATTTGATCCCCCAGGTTGACCTCGGAATACTCCACCTTATATGCCTGGAATTCAGTGGGGACGAATGCCACCGCGGCGCTCCACCGATCCCGATAGCGGGATTCATCCTGGCGGTTAAGCTGGTAATCCGGCCGTCTCAAGGAATCATACCTTGCCTGGAGCCAGAAAAACCGGCTGACCTGCGCCATCCCCAGAACATAATATCCGCTTATCGGATCGGAAATGGATTTGTCCGAGGAGAAATATTTATGCTCCAGGTATTCTGACTGCAACACCAGGGCCCGGGAGCGCATTAGCTCCGCCGGCCTCCATTTGATCTGGAGGTCAGCCCCCCACACCTGGCTGTCATAATTGCCGGGCTTGAGGATGGAATCTCCTTCCAGTGACGCAGGTCCCCAGGCGTAAGAGCCTCCGACCCGCAAAGTGGCGCTCTCGCCCATGGGGAACAGATTATCCAGATAGACCAGCCCGTCCAGATCCCCTTGGTGCCCGGAGTTAAAAGGCGTTTCCTCGCCAGCCTCAAACCCGGCCCCGGTCAGGTTGAAATACCAGGGAAAAGGCGCCAGCCAGCTCAAGGCAATCCCGGTATCCTTCCAGCCCTCAAATCCGAAAATGGCCTCATTGATCATTGGAGGCTCCACAAAGGGCCAGGTATGGGTGTGCAGAGGATTTTGAAGGCCGAATGGAACATTGATTTTGCCGATCTTGGCTTGAAGATAAAACGGCAGTTGCAGGGTAGTCAAATATAAATTTTCCACTGATGCTTCTTCCTCGCTAAAAGCAATAGTGGCGTCCGCCTTCAAGTAAACATCCACATTTGAGGTGAACACCAATTCCAGCTCCTGGAGATGAATTCCCGGCTCCAGCTCTTCCGCCACTGCCGGCCTCTCTTCCAAATTAGTGTCCAGATACAAAAATAAGCCGTTCACGCTGATTGCCGGATTAAAAGCCCGGCTGATCCCGGTGATTGATGCATCCGAATTTACCACCTGCGCATCTGCTTGCGAAACCAGCAAAACTTGAGCCCAAACTAGAAAAGCTATCGCCAGGGCAAAGCTATATTTCATTCTTCCCCCCTTTCTCAAAGGAAATTTCCCAAAAAATATCTTAGGGCAAATTGATGCTTTTGCCTGAGTAAGAAGAAATCAGACCAAAAAGGGAAGAAAAGGAGGGCCGCGAATGGTAAGCGAATGAACCAGGATGGGGAAATATTGCGTAATTGGGGTTAGCTCAATTCCATAAATAATTTGCGGGCATAAGTTTGTGATAATCAGCACGGAGCTTTTGATGGTAAGGCTTGAGCTTGCTTGACATATAACGCAATTGGGATCCGGCTTGAGTAAGTGATCCGGATTGTCCACTATGAACCCGACCTCGACACTGAGCAAGGCACCGATTATCAGAAAAGCTGTAACCGCTAGAAATCTCTTCTTATTCATTTTTTATTATTATTGTGCGCTTTCAACTTAATGTCAACAATCCCCTTTGAGAAGAAAAAATCCAGTTTAAGGAATCCATAAAATACTTTATTTATGGCATCGGCAAAAGTCCCGGCTGGATGATTTCAGTTCCCCTTTCAAGAATGATGAGACCGCATTTTCCGGCGATGATTCTGCCGGCAAAATAAAAGGCTCAATCCCGTTCGCGCGCAATTCCTCCGCGGCTCTCAAGCCCATCCCATAGCAAAGCACCGCCTGACAATCCTGCAAGGCATTGATAATTGAGGAATGGCTATGGGGCTGATGAGAATGTCCTTGCTCCTGACACTCGCCTCTCGCAAAAGCGGTGAAAGAATTTTCCCGCACTTCCCGGCTCTTAACTTTATCCGCTTCTATTTCAAAAATAATGAAGCATTTGCTCCGCCCGAAATGTTCGGAAATAGATACTCCGTCACTGGACGCCACTGCCACTTTCATCTTTATTGCCTCCCTTTTAATTGAATTACTTTCTCTTCCCCGGCCCAGCCTTTCCACTGATGACAACCGGTTCCTTTATGCTTCATCGCCCTGTTTTCATACGGTCACGATTCTTTCCGAGTCGCGCACGATCTCGTAGAGATTCTTGAGAGTGGACAACGGACAAATCTCCGATCCCTCGGAATTGCGCAGTTTCAGGCAGGCCCCGCAGGCAAGGAACTGGCCACCCGCGTCCAGTATCTTCTGTGCCTGAGTCCTCACATTGAATTTCGGGTCCTGGATCTGATCTATTTCTACGCCTCTGCCCGAAAGGAAGATGCGCACTTCGTCACCTTGTTCCAGGCTGAAAAGCGCCAGGCGCAACGCGTTAAAAACGGTTTCCGGGTCGGTCTGAGTGATAATTATGCCGAGTCTCATTTGTTCGCTCCTTTCAAATGCCCGCGATTCTATTCATTCTTGCGATTCTTAACCCAAAGCAATGGAAAGACGATATCGCTGGTGCAACAGGGGATCCAGACCGCCAGAAACAGGAAGGCGGCGATGGTTGCCACGATCAGCGGTCCCATGCGGTCCCCCATAGCCATGGTCATATGAAACAGCGACGCCCAGGTGCTGATAAATACATGGCCGGCGTGAGGAAAACGCGTCCGCGTCCAAACCGCCCCGAGGCCGATGCCAATGAAAGCAGAAGGGTTGACCAGCCACCACTTCTCAATAAATCCAAGGTGTATGCCCCGGTTGGGCAACTGCAACATCCATTCTCCGACAAAGGGGATAATGGAGTCGCTTATTGTGCCGATGCCGACCGAGCCGAAGTATCCGATCAGGATGGTCCGCGCCAGTCCTCCCCGCGAGTGCAATCGGTACATCGCCGTCGTCACTAAAGCGCTGAGCAGGACATGGAGAGGATGCATGCCCCAGAACAGCATTTCGGACACCCGAGCCGGCGCTTGCCCCAAAGCCAGAAGCAACATTACAATGATGCCGGAGGCGGTCCCCAGCGCGGTGAAAGGCGCGTGCCGTTTTAGTTGACCGATGATCTCGCGAACCATTCTAATCCCGACTCCAAAATTTTATTTTACCGCTGACCCAAGCGGAAGTAAAGGCTTCCACCGATTCGCTCCTCAATGACTTTGCCGTCGCCTCTAAGATGTTCCAGGGTTTTGACGACCACATTCTGATGCAGACCGAGCCCTTTTGCGATGTCGTTTATAGTGCAGGGCCGCCTGCTGAGCAATGCCAGGATGTCCACCTCCCGGGCTTGGGCAAAGGCGGAGACCTTAGCGCTATCCCTTTCAATCTCGGGGATGATGTCCACCTGGCCAGGAAAAAAATCTTTCAATGCGAGCATTTGGTTTATGGAAAGTGGCAGCGCGAATTCCTCCGCGGGCGGACGGGAAACGGAGTTCAGTTGAACCCGCGCCGGTTGGATTCGCCTGACGATGGCGGCAATCTTCTCAACCTCCGCGGGAATTCCCGTAACTCCTCCAAGCAGAAAAACCTCCAGCCAGACCTTTCCCGAAAAGCGCCTGGTAAAAGCGGCGATGCCATCCGTCATCCGTTCAAAGGACAGCTCTCCGTGCGGGCGGTTGACATATTGAAACAGGGGATCATCACCGGCGTCCAGCGAGGGAAGCACCAGGTCGGCTCCCATCAGGGCATCCTGGACTTCGCTCATCCAGAGCAGCGAGCCGTTGGTCAGGACCGCCACCGGGATATCCGTCAGGGCTTTGATCTTGTTGACCAGGCCGCCAATGCCGGAGTTCAGCGTGGGTTCGCCGGAGCCGGCGATACCAATGTAATCAGGGACATGCTCCCCGGCCAGTTTCCGTTCCAGTTCGGCCAGGATTTCCTCAACTGCGACATATTCCTTGCGCTTGATGGTTTTATTCGTGGTCCGTCCCAACTGGCAATACACGCAGTCATAGGTGCAGGTCTTGAATGGAACGAGGTCAATGCCCAAGGAGCGCCCCAGGCGCCGCGAGGGAACAGGCCCATAGACATATTGAAAGCCGCTCGCGCTCATGATTTATGCCCGCACGGCGGTTTTTCGCAGGGATCGTCCCGGCCACAGCAGGTCTTCTCAGAGCCACAGCGCAAGCCCCCTTTTTCACCTTTAATAGAAAATCCTCCCGGAGCGGAAAGCATCTTTTCCAGATTTTTCCCGCCGCAAGAGGCACAGAGCAGTTCCGCGGGCTCTGCGCAGACGCCGACCATAATTTCTGAAACTTTCCCGCAGTCCAAACATTGATACTCATAAATCGGCATAATTAGATCCTCCCTTTTTAGACATCATTTTAAACTTGGTATGCTTTTTTCCACGGCTCTTGTCTTTTTGCAAAATAGTCGGATAAAGCTTTTTGCAAGGCAGTTGCCGCGAGCAGGGCGCAATGCTGATTTTCTTCGGGAAGACCGCCGAGGGCTTTGAGGATTTTATTTTGATTGATCTGACGGGCAATGGAGATCTTTTTTCCCCGGGCAAGCTCGCAAACCATGCTCCCGCAAGCCACGGTTGCGAAACAGCCGGCAGTCTGGAATAAAGCCAGATTTATTCTCCCGGCCTTTATTTTCAAAAATATTTCCATGGTGTCTCCGCACGGCCCGGTGTATCTGGCAAAGCCATCAGAATTTTCCAGGACGCCCATATTCCAGTGGTGGAAAAAACGATTGATCACTTGAGGAGAATAAATCTTCTTCATTTCCTCCCGGATCATCCGATTAAGCGCTTTTTCCATTTTATCCAATTGTTCGGAACGGTCTTTCAATTTTCAACTCCCCTGGTTTCAATGGTCACAAACATTCTCTCCCAGTTCCAGCTTTCCCTCTAAATAATCCTGGACCAGCTTCCGGGGCTCGGTCGCGGAAGCGCCCAATAAAACTTCAATTCCGAATTCGCGGAAAAAATCCTGCGCCCTTGAGCCCATTCCTCCGGTAATCACGACTTTTACTCCTTTTTCCGAAAGCCATCTGGGAAGCAGTCCCGGCTCGTGGGGCGGCGCCGGGAAATATTCCTCTTTTAGAATTTTCTTCTTCTCCGGCTCCACTTCAAAAACCAGAAATCCTTCACTATGCCCGAAATGAAGGCAGAGTTTGTTTTGCGCGACCGGAAGTGCAATTTTAGTCATCTGATTCCTCCTTTGGTTATTCCCTTTTTATTTAATCCAAAAATCTCCAGAATCGGCTCCAGCGCTTTTTTAAAAGCCTTGGCGGTTTCGGTCTTGGCAAAATGATAAACAAACGGCTTTCCCGAATCGCCGGCTTCAACAATTTTCGGCTCCAGCGGAATTTTCCCCAGAAACACCACCCCCATTTCTTTTGCCATTCTCTCTCCTCCACCGCTTTTGAAAATCTCCGTCCTCTTCCCGCAATGCGGGCAGACAAAGCCGCTCATATTCTCAATCACGCCCAGGACCGGGATTTTCAGCTTCCGACAAAATCCAATGGACCTTTGAACATCTATAATAGAAAGCTCTTGCGGGGTGGTCACGATGATCGCGCCGTCCAGGGTTTCAATCAGCTGGGCCGCGCTTAAAGGCTCATCGCCGGTTCCGGGCGGGGAATCAATAATCAAGAAATCCAGTTCTCCCCAGTGCACATCCTTTAAAAATTGCTTGATTACCGCCATTTTCAGGGGTCCTCGCCAGATGACTGCGTCATCCGCCTCCCGGAGTAAAAATCCCATGCTCATCACCTTGAAATTTTCTGACATTTGAATGGGAATGAGTCCCTCTTCTCCTCCCAGAATCGCCGCGCCTTCCAGGCCGAGGAGTTTGGGAATGCTCGGACCGTGAATATCTATGTCCATCAAACCCACCTGATAGCCTTCCAGAGCCAGCGCCATCGCCAGGTTAGCCGCGACCGTGCTTTTTCCCACCCCGCCTTTGCCGCTTAACACCATAATTTTATGCTTGATCTGGCAAAGCCTTTTCGCCAAGTCCTGTCTTTCTTTAAACTCCGCGTCATTTTCCTCGGGCTTTTTTAGCTTAGCGGAACAGTCTTTGCTCTGGCAATTTTCACAAGATTTTTTGTCAGTCATTTCCTTCACCTCTTTTATTTGAATACTACTTGATTAGATTCTTTAAATCTTCCCACATTTCGCTTATCGTGTTTGAGACCGGGCTGGAATTAAATTCCACCAGGCTCCTTCGTTGAACCATCGCCCGGGTAAAATCGGGATCATAGGGAATCTGACCGAGAAAATCATAATTGCTGGTTTCGGCGAATTTTTTTATTTCCTCGCTAATCAGGGGATTCAGGTCAGATTTATTGATTACCACCCCGACCGGAATGGAAAAATGCCGGCAGAGTTCGCTGATCCGCTTAAGGTCATGAATGCCACTCATCGTGGGCTCGGTTACCGCCAGGGCATAATCCACACCGGTGAGGGAGGCGATAACCGGACAGCCGATTCCCGGGGGACCGTCAATTAAAACCATTTTCAACCCCTTTTCCTCGGCTAGTTCAAGGCTGGCCCTACGGACGATGCTTACCAGCTTGCCGGAATTTTCCTCGCCAATCCCGAGCCGGGCATGAACCATTGGTCCGAACCTGGTCTCCGAACGATACCATTCGCCGGCTTTGGGCTGGATCATCTTGATGGCGCGGGAAACGCAAAATTCCAGACAACTCCCGCAGCCGTCGCAGGCAATCGGGTCAATCCGATATTTGACCGGTTGAGCCGCGGCTTCAAAGATCACCGCATCAAATCTGCATACCTCCCGGCAAATTCCCATGCGCTGACAAAGCTCCGGGTCAATCTCGGCTTTAGACCCGCTATAAAAATCCTGTTTTTTTAAAATCATCGGCGAGGCTATTAGATGCAGATTAGCCGCATCAACATCGCAATCAGCGATTACCATACTTGAGCCAAGCGCGGCAAAGCAAGCAACCAAGCTGGTCTTGCCGGTGCCGCCTTTACCGCTTACTACCGCCAACTGCTTTACGGACATTTTCTCTCGCCTGTAAATACATTTTGTCCAAGACCATCTGAAATCGCTCCTTATATTCCGGCAAAGCCTCAGCCAAAGTTTTTCCTTTTGAATAAGCCTCGGCAATGGCCCGGTCTTCCGGAATCTCCAAAAGAATCGGCAAATTTTGCTCCTGAGCATAAGCGTATACTTTTTTATCGCCGATTCCCGCCTTATTAACGATCAAGCCGATTGGAAGAGCAAGCTTGCGAGCCACTCCCACGGCCAGGATCAAATCGTTGAGCCCAAAGGGAGTGGGCTCAGTAACTAAAAGCGCATAATCGGTTGCGCGTAAAGTATGAATTACCGGGCAGGAGGTTCCGGGAGGAGCGTCCAAAATAATGGTTGAATCTTTTTTATCCACCCATCGCTTGAGTTCCCGGATAATCGGAGTCGCCATCGGTTCTCCGATCTGGAGACGGCCTTCAATTAACTCCAACCCGTTTTTAATCCCGATCCTGATTTCCCCGATCTTCCGCTTCTCTTCCGAGATCGCCTTGCTCGGACAGATCAGAGAGCAGGCGCCGCAGGAATGGCAGAGTTCCGGGAAAGCAAGAACCTGATCCGCTAATACTACGATTGCTCCAAACCGGCAAACTCGCTGGCACTCCTGACAAAAATTGCATTTAGCCAAATCCACTTTGGGAAAAGGCAATTCCACCTTCTGGTTCAACTGCCATTGCGGAGAAATCAGAAGATGCGCATTCGGCTCCTCCACATCGCAGTCCACCAGTACCGCCTTTTCCAGCGATAGCGCCAGACTGGTCGCGATCAGAGTTTTTCCGGTTCCGCCCTTTCCGCTCGCAACCGCAATCTTCATCTTTTACCCTCACCAATGACTTTCCACATCCGGAGCTATGATTTCTTTAAGTTCACCTTTTAGATAGTCGTCAATCGCTTTTTTCACCGTGTCTTTGGCGCCGGTATAAACTTTCACTCCGCCTGCTTTGAGAGTGATATAAGCTTTGGGACCGCAATGACCGGTGATTAAAATTTTCACGCCCGATGCAATAACCTTTTGCGCGGATTGCACCCCGGCTCCCTGCATTGCCTGAAGATTCTGGGCATTATCCACCGCTTCAAATTCTCCGGTCTCGGTCTCATAAATAATGAACTTCTCCGCTCTCCCAAATCGCTCATCCAGCATACTGTCAAGGGTTTCACCCCTGGCAGTGATACAAATTTTCATTTCCGGCTCCCTTCTGGAAAAAATTTGGGGGCAGACTCAAGCCTGCCCCCATTTCTTCACGCTTCTTCCCGGGGCTTTTTTTCCAACTCCTCCAGCCGTTTCCGAAGCGAACTCATTTCCTCCTCAAGAAGCCCCAGCTCTTCCTTGAGCATCGCCTTCTCCTGCTCGGGAGCATAAGGCGCATTCCATCCCTGAGCATAAGCGGGAAATGGAGGATAAGCCCAGGCTCTGGCTCTCCATCCAAATCCCCGGCCTCCGCCAAAAGCCCTGCCGCGTCCGCCTCCCCAGGGAATTCCGCCTCTGCCGGCTCCATAGCCCGGCATCCCATACCCGGCGCAGTAGCCCATCGCTCTCCCGGTCATTGGTCCCATTCCCATTGGTCCAGTTCTGTCACCTCCTGGCATTTCTTTTCACCTCCTTTCTTGAGATTTAAAATCCTTAATCTAGCGGTTCCGGTCTCTTTCTCTTAGAGCCGCTTCTTGATGAGGTCCAGCTCCGACTGAAGATCTTTGATCTGGTTTTTGAGAATAGATATCTCATCCTCGTCAGATTCCTGTTCCCCAAAAGGTTTACTGTCATACACTCCATAGGCCGGGTGAGACCAATAAAATCCGCCAGCCTGACCAAAACCAATACCCCTCCTTCCTCCGAATCCGCGGCCGCACCGGAAACGGCTTCCGAAACCGCCGCAGAAACCCGCCCCCCTTCCCGTCATTGGCCCCATTCCTAATGGTCCAGTTCCATCTCCTCCTGGCATGATCATCCTCCTTTTCCGAGCCGCAAATGCGGCTCTATCTATTGGTTCCTTTGCCAAAACCGCCTTTCTGGCCTTGACCCTTTCCGCCGCCTTGACCCTGACCCTTTCCTTGGCCGACGCCCTGGCCCTGGCCTGGTCCGGCCGGACGCGCAGAGCCTTTTCCTCCACAGCGCCCCATTCCTCGTCCCGTTCCCATCCCTTTGCCTTGCGGCCCGGTTCCATCACCTCTTGGCATTTCTTTTTACCTCCTTTCTTGAGATTTAAAACTCTTAATTTCAGTTTGAACTATTCTCTCGCCAGGGGAGTGCCGCATTTCGGGCACTGCAAAGATGCGCAAGGAACCCCCGGACTATGCGCCACCCGTTGTCCGCAACTTGGACAAACACAGCTTCCTGCGGGACCGCCTCCCATTCCTCCTTTTCTTCCTCTTCTCATTCCGCCTCCTCTGCACCTTCCACCGCCACCTCCGGCGCCACCGCCTCCTGGTTGTTGAAACATAACCTCACCTCCTTCTATTCTTAATGCCTTGCCATTCACCAGGGCATCGGAGATTTTCCGATGCGCCATCTCAATAATCCGGCCGAAAGTCTGGCGCGAAATCTCCATCCGCTCCGCAGCCTGCTCCTGATACAATCCCTCTAAATCCGCCAACCGAACCGCCTCCAACTCGTCCATACCCAGAATCACCTCTTCCAATTCGGTCAGCGGAATGCCCCGGGGCTTGAAATATCTCACCCCCGGCGCAAACCCGATCCTCCTGCAACATACCGGTCTAACCATTTTTAGCTCCTTTTGGCTCCTGCCCTATTATTAGCATATGCCCATAACTTTGTCAAGTCCCCCGCGTTTTTCTGGAAAAATATGGAAATTGAGGAGAAGGCGAGGCGCTTCTTTAGCTTCTGATTAAGAGAGACGGTTCTAATTTTTAAAACACATGGGAATTGCGATGCAAGGCTCAAGTACAAGAGCCAGGCCGAGAAAAGGGGAACGAGGAACGGCTATTCCTCGTTAATTATCGCTAATTTTTCATTTCCAAAACACAAAGATCGGATTGGTGAACAGTCTCTCCCTCGGCCCCTCTCCCACCACATCCACCCGGTAAAAACTTTGCATTTTGTCCGAAACCGCGCTCTCGTCCCGGTATTCAAAATTGGTCTTATTGGTCGTATAAATCACCTTGCCGTTTTTGATCAGCCGGATTTCCTTGATTGGAATTTCCTTGCTCAAACTGAATCTGAGCACCGGAACTTTAGAAAGCCGGACTTTTTGACCGAGCATAATTTTCTCCGAGCTTGCTTTGCCGTCTCCAATGGAAAATTCCGCCACATACAATTCCATAAACGGCTCGCCGGAAACCGCGACCATTCTGCCGGATTTCATTGCGTTGAAAACTTCGTCCTTGCTGAAATCCTTCAAATAAAACAGGGTGATTCCATACCGGAGCCGCGGCGGGTCGCAATGATAGTCTGATTCCCCCCATCCCCAGAGCGGCTCCGGCCGGAACCCGACCAGATACTGGAACTGCCCTTGATCCCACCAGCCCCCGGGCTTTGCGCTTTCTTCCATCGCGTCCGGCACTAATGCCACCCCGGTCAGGCGAATCAACTGCGGGATCATAAAATTGGGCGCCGGGGATTTATGATGCAGCGTGAGCCGCCAGGAATCATCCGCGACATCCGCGTGCGCGATAAAAACCTCGCCGCCCTGGTCCCGGATATAGTCCACGAATTTCTCATAAGGCGCGATCCCCGGATTCTTCTGCGGCTTCAGGCTGATCACCTTCTGCGCCGGCATGTTCGCGTAAATCTCCGGGTTCTCAATCCCGTAAGAGGTGAAATGATTGTTCGCGCCCGACCCGAGCACGGTGCCGAATCTGCGCTCCACCCAGATATAGGGCACGGTTTCAATTCCGAAAAGAATGATCGGAGATTGGCTCTCCTGGGAGAGACGATTGATATGCTCGTAATACTTCTGGTATCCGACCTTTTTGGAATCCACCCCGCCGGCATCAAAACAGGTGCCGTTCTTGGAGCACATCTCGCCCTCGCGGTGGTCATTGATGGAAAGCACAGCCATCCCCTCGTTCCGCGCTAACTGGACCAGATCCTCGGGCGTGCGGCATCCGTCGCTGTAGGTCGTATGGTTATGCAAAACCGCCCGCGCGATCACCCAGCCGTCGTAATTATAAACCGGGGTATGATCCGGCGTTCCCTTGACCTCGTTGAGCGGAACCGGTTTCTTGGTCAAGCTCAGTTCCGCGCATCCCATTGCCAACAAAAAAATCACAACCGTCCCGAAAGCTGTTTTCCCTTTCATCTCTCTCCTCCCCCAAAAGTTTCCCGACATTATAGCACATCGGAAAATCAGGTAAACGATCCGCGAGAACTTTCATTTTAACTAGGGACTGTCCCTAGTTTTCAAATCAGCGGCTGAGCGATTTGAAATGCGAACCGCTTTTTGTTATTGATAGAGTAAAGGAGGGTTTGTTATGAAAACGAAAATTTATCTGATCGCCGGCTTGATCCTGGAGTTGGGTTTGATGATTTCCGTCCGGTCCTTGGCCGCGGAAGAATTTCTCTGTTCAAATCCGGTGCCCACCGCTGAGGGACCGGTGATCGGCGCGGCTGAGCCGGGCGTCCCGGCATGCGTCTATAAGGGCATCCCTTACTCGGCTCCACCAATCGGGGAGCTTCGTTGGCGCGCGCCCCAGCCAGCCTTGCCTCATTCCGGGGCGTTCCCGGCCAATACCTTCGGGGCTTCTTGTCCGCAGGATGAGCTTCTGACTTCCGGGGGCGAGAGCGCGGCTTTCAGCGAGGATTGTTTGAACCTCAACATCTGGACTCCGCAGAAACCCGGCCGGTATCCGGTAATGGTTTGGATCCACGGCGGGGCGTTCCGGGAAGGAGCCGGAACCTACGAGATGTATAACGGCGGCCGGCTGGCCGGAGAACGGAATATGGTGATCGTGACCCTAAACTACCGGATCGGCTTTTTGGGGTTCCTGGCTTTGCCGGAGTTGGCCGCGGAAGATCCCCACGGCAGTACCGGCAATTACGGGATCCTTGACCAGATCCGGGCTCTGCAATGGGTGCACGATAACATCGCCGGGTTCCAGGGAGACCCGGGGAAGGTGACCATCTTCGGACAGTCCGCAGGCGGGATGAGCGTGTGCACCCTGCTCGCATCGCCCCTGGCCGCAGGTCTCTTCCACCAAGCGATCCCGATGAGCGGCGGTTGCGACACCAGCGTGACTCTGGAAAAGGGTTTTAAACAGGGAGAGAAATTTGCCGCGGATCTGCAATGCCCGGGCGAGGATCGGCTGGATTGCCTCAGACAAAAGCCTGCCGATGCCTTGGTTCCCAAGGGAGGGAACCTGGTTTTGCAAGGCATTTCCGGCGGCGGCATCAGCCATTCTCCCGCCATTGACGGATACATGCTTTTGGATAATCCGATCAATTCCCTCCGCGCCGGCAAATACAACCGCGTCCCGGTGATGCTGGGCCATACCCGGGATGAGATCCGGCTCTACACCCTGATCATTCCCGGAGTGAGTTTGCTCTCCCGCTCCACGGTTAACAAACTCCTCCACCGGTTGTTGGGGTCTAAGACTGACCAGGTGATGGCGCTTTATTCTTATCAAGATTTTCGGAATCCTTCCCGGCTTTTGTTCGCGGTGGCGGATGATGCCTTTATCGCCCAGGGCTATGCCGCGGCGGAAGCGCTTGCGCCTCAGACGCCGGTCTTTCTCTACCGGTTTGACTGGGACCAGACCCGCTTCCCCGGAAAAATGGGCTCATTTCACGGCCTGGATATCCCGTTTGTCTTCGGCGCTATGGACCTGAACTCCCGGATCGCCCGGATTCTGGCCAGCAAGAAAACCTACGATAAGGCCCGGCCCCTCTCCGAGCAAATGATGTCTTATTACACCAACTTTGCCAGGACCGGAGACCCCAATGGCAAGGGCCTTCCTGCCTGGCCGGCCTATACCCTGGAGAGAAAGGACCGGGTCTATTTTGATCTTCCCGAAATCTTCGCGGCCCCGCTATCCGAGCAGGAAATCAAGCGGTATGGCTTCTTTGCCAAATTTGGTTTGGACGATCTTTTGATGGAGGAGGAAGAATAAAACCCCGGCACTGCCTTGCGGGACAGGATGGTTTTAAAAAAGTTATAAAAAAACCAATTGATCAAATTTTGCTATTCCCGGGCGAAATATGCTAAAATTAAAGAATGAAGAAAATAATGAAAGCCGCGGTCTGGGTGCTCTGCCTGATGTGGGCGTTTTCCGCGTTCGCGGTGCTCTACCTCTGGCAGGATGACAAAGGGGTATTTCAGCTCAGCGACAATCTCTCGCAGGTTCCGAAAGAGTATCAGAATTTGCTGGGGGAAAAGCCCGAGGATAAAAAGGAAGCCGGCGGGGTCGGCTACTGGCGGGATGCCCGGGGCAATATTCATTTTTATCAGGCGGTGCAACCGGTCATTGCCAAGCCCGGAGCCCAGCCGGCCGGCCCGAAACCCGGATATGATCCGCTCCTGGACAATTCCTGGAAGGGCAAGCCTAATCCCGAGGTCTGGACCAAGCGGGTGCAGAAAATTTTAGGCCCGGACGAAATCCTGCTGGACGGCGGGGAGATTCTGACCTATTCCGGAATCGCTTTTCCGGAGCAGTTGAAAAAAGACGGCGCGCTCGGCAAGGAAGCGATGGAATACCAGAAGGTCTTATTGGAAGGCAAGACCATCAAGATTCTTTTTGACCAGCAAAAGCAGGACGAAAAAGGAAGACTTTTGGGGCAGGTTTTTATCGGACACGATCTTTTTATCAATGCGGACCTGGTGCTCAAGGGTTATTGCCAGCGCAAAACCGTCGCTCCCAATCTGGAATATCTGAGCCTTTACCAACGGCTGGAAGAGCACGCGCGGAAAAATAAACTCGGGATCTGGAAAGAGCTGACCGCTGAAAAATCAGGAAAAAATGATTAAACTAATTATCAGCAGGAGGCAGGGAAATGAAAGAGAAAGATTTAAAAAAGAATATGGAGTTTGTGGAAAAGAACCGGGAAGCTTTACTAAAAGAGCATCTGGATAAATATCTATTGGTTTTTGAAGAAAAGCTGGTGGCTTCTTATGATACCTATGAACTTGCCGCCAACGAAGGAGTAAGATTGTTTGGGATGGATGCTAATTTCCTGGTTTATCATTTGGTTGCTCAGGAGCCTCTGAATTTTATTATGGAAGCGATGCTATGATCATTACCATCAGGCCTGGCGGCCCATTCCGAATTCAAAAGGAAGGCAAGGAATTAACAATATCTGTGCCGCCATCGGGAATTTTATCCCATTTTGGGCCTATTGTTGAGGTATTAATTTCTCAACCCAAAATCATTCAGGACAGATTACTCCAGGAGGGAAAGGGCATTTCTCCCGTTAAAGCAAAGGCTCTGATTGACACTGGCGCGAGCATAACTGCAATCAGACCAAAGATTGCGGATCAATTGCAACTGCGCCAGACAGGTTTTCAGAAAATGTACTCAGTCCAAGATGAACAGGATCAGCCGGTTTATTTTGGAAATATTTTATTCCCTTGGGGAGGGTCTCGAGAAATCCCGATCGTTGCCTGCCCTTTAAAAACTCTTGACTGCCTGATCGGCCGGGATATTCTCCAGCATTGGCATTTGTCTTACAACGGCCCGGACGGCTCCATCGTCATTTGCGACTAGAATCCAAAATGCTCCTCCGAATGGAAGCCATCTCCAAAAGCTTCCCCGGAGTGCAGGCGTTGAAAAATGTCAGCTTTGACCTGCTTGCCGGCGAGGTTCATATTCTGCTCGGCGAGAACGGCGCGGGCAAAAGCACCCTGATGAAAATCCTGGCCGGGATTCATCAAGCAGAGGTCGGCGGGATTTTTCTGGAAGGGAAAAAGATTGAGGCCGGGAGTCTGGTTTCCGCGCAGAAACTGGGAATCAGCATCGTGCTCCAGGAATTCAACTTGATCCCGGATCTTTCCGTTGCGGAGAATCTGGTTTTGATCAATCGTCCGGAAGCAAGGCTTTCCGGCTGGATTTCCAGCGCGAAGCTGAAGCAGGAATCGGAAGAGATTTTTTCCCGGCTCGGAATTAGTCTGCCGGTTGAGAAGCAGATCCGGGAACTATCAGTTGCGGAGAAGCAGTTGGTTGAGATTGCCAAAGCGCTCAGTTTTCAAGCCAAAGTGCTGATCCTGGACGAGCCGACTTCGGCGCTGGCGGATGAGGAAGTCGGCCGGCTGTTCCGGATCATCCTTGAGCTGAAAAAACAGGGGATTGGAATTGTTTATATCTCGCACCGGCTGGAGGAGATTGCCAGGATCGGGGATCGGGTGACCGTGCTCCGGGACGGAGAAAAAGTCGGGACTTATGAATTGAAGTCTCTGAGCCAGGAGGAGTTGATCCGGCTGATGGTGGGAAGGACGCTCCAGGAATTTTATCCCAAGCAAAAAGTGGATGCCGGAGAGAATTTGCTGGAAGCGAAAAATCTTTGGGCCGGAAGCGGCAGAATCCAGGACTTGAGCTTCCAGCTCAAGCGCGGAGAAATTCTCGGGTTAGCCGGCCTGATCGGAGCTGGCAGGACCGAGCTGGGAAGAGCGATTTTCGGTTTGATCCCGCTGGAAAAGGGAGAGATTATTTTCCAGGGGAAATCGGTCCGGATCAAAAGCCCGGTTCAGGCGATTGAAATGGGCATCTGCTATTTGACTGAAGACCGGAAAGAAGACGGCCTGTTCCTGGACAAGAGCGCCGGCTTCAACCTGACCATTGCCCAACTCCAGCGGATGCTGCAATTCGGCCTGATCAATCGCAAGGCGGAATCCGCGCAAGTCCATTTTCTCTTCAGCCAGCTCAAAATCAATCCGGTTGCTCCGGAGCGGGAAGCGCAAACCTTTTCGGGAGGAAACCAGCAGAAGCTGGTGCTGGCCAAATGGTGGGGACTGAAGCCGGAAGTCTTGATTCTGGATGAGCCGACCCGCGGAATTGATGTCGGCGCCAAGGTGGAGATTCACAAACTGATCGGAGAATTTGTCGGCAAAGGCGGCGGCGTGATCTTGATCAGTTCCGAGATGCCCGAACTGATCGGGGTCTGCGACCGGATCCTGGTATTGTCCGAGGGAAGGATCACCGGCGAGCTAAAGCGGCCGGAATTTTCGCAGGAACGAATTATGTCTTTAGCGGTTCCGGGCGGATAAATAGACGGCCGGCCTGGTTCGGTTCACGGCGAGCCCAAACCTCTCACCGCCATTTTCGGAATAATCAAGGACCATACCCGGGCGGAAGGTAATCGTAATTTTTCAAGAGCTTTATTCAGAAGGCAAACCAGGGTAGAATAACAGCCGATGCAGGCGAAGACTAAAATCGTGGCGACCCTCGGGCCGGCAAGCGATTCGGAGGAGGCGCTCAAGAAGCTGATCCTGGCCGGGGTGAATTTGTTCCGGCTTAATTTCAGTCACGGCAGTCACCGTCACCACCTGGAGATGATTCAAAAGATCCGGGCGATTTCAGGCCGGCTGGGTAAAAATGTCGGGATTATGCAGGACTTGAGCGGACCCAAGATCCGGCTGGGACAATTATTCTCGGAAAAGACCATTCTTAAAAATGGGAGCACGATCAAATTATGTGCGGGATCAAAATCCAACTCTCCTGATTGTCTGCCGGTGTCATACCCGCGTCTCTCCCAAGAAGTAAAAAGAGGGGATCACATCCTGCTCGGAGACGGAGAGATTGAGCTCCGGGTTTCAGGGATTGAAGCGGGGAAGGTGGTTTGCCGGGTCTGGGCCGGAGGAGCGATCAGCAGCAAGAAAGGGGTGAATCTTCCGAGCGAGCGGCTCACGGTCTCTGCGGTCACGGCCAAGGATCGCGATGACCTTCAGGTCGGGGTCAAAGCCGGGGTGGATTATATCGCGCTTTCCTTTGTCAGAAGCGCGGATGACATCAATACCCTTCGCCGTTTGATCCACAAGGCCGGAGCAGAGATTCCGATCATCGCCAAAATTGAGACCACCCAGGCGCTCAAGAATATTGACGAGATCATTCAGGCCTCGGACGGGGTGATGGTGGCGAGAGGAGACCTGGGCGTGGAGGTTCCGCTGGAGAAAATTCCGGAGGTGCAGAAGGCCATCATTCTCAAGGCCAACCTTCTGGCAAGACCGGTGATCACTGCCACCCAGATGCTCAGGTCAATGGTTGAGAATAACCGGCCCACGCGCGCGGAGGTCACGGATGTTGCCAATGCGATCTATGACGGCACCGACGCGGTGATGCTTTCGGAGGAGACCGCGGTCGGAAAATATCCGGTGGAAGCGGTGGAGTATATGGAGAGGATCGCGCAAGAGGCTGAGGATGACTGGCATAATGCCAGAAGAATTTTTCGGCTCGGCCCGGACAAGGTTCAAAATATTCCCGAGGCGATCAGTTTGTCCGTGGTGGAAATGGCAGAGGAGATGAAGGTCAAGGCCATTGTTTCGCCGACCCGCTCAGGATACACGGCCCGGCTGGTGAGCAGGCTCAGGCCCAATGTGCCCATCCTGGCGCTCAGCCTCAGGCAGGAGACCGTGAAAAGATTGAGCCTGGTCTGGGCGGTCCAGGCTTATTTTGTGCCGGATTTAGAGAAGCATCCCGACCTCCTCACCACCGCCTCCCGGCTGGCAAAAAAAATCTTGAAACTCAAAAAAGGAGACCTGATCGCCATCACCGCCGGCCTTCCCATCGGTAAACCGAGCCTGACCAATGTGGTCAAGCTGGAAGTGATTGATTGATCCTAATTCGCCCTCTGTTCTCCTTACCAGCAGCAGGCTACTGCTAATTCCAAGGATGAAACCGATTGTCCGAGAAAGAAGAGGCTACGGAGGCGGACTTTGTCGCGGTTGATTTTGGCCTTTTCCAGCGGGGTCTGGTAATAATCCGCATCCCGATTTTTTTGCCAAATCCCTTCCCTGCGAAGCTCGGAAGATCGAATCAGGGCCTGCTCACAACTAAGAATTTCAATCACTTGCAAAAATCAAGCTCCAGACGCACCAATCCCGTCAAAAAGCTTTTGCTGTTTCAAGGGCAAATATTTTTTTGCCCAGGCGCCAGGGCGGTCAAGTAGAGGCAATGTTGACGCTGAATGGCACGGGAGGAATATTCAAGCCGTGGAAATCAAGGTTTCTCGGTTTCTTAGGTTTCTAGGGTTTCTGAGGTTTCCGGGGTTTTCCCACCTTTCAACCTTTCAACTTTTCAACCTTTAAACCTTTTTCTGCTTGCCCGTTCCCCCTCCCATCCGCAAATCTTCCCCTTGGCTCGCGCTGAAAATTACCCACGCCCTGATAACTGATAAAATTGCTGAAAACCGTTTCGTGCGAGCGACTTTAGTCGCGATTCCTTTTTACCAGCAGAGTCCCGTGGGACGCATCTTGAAAGAACCACTCGCATATCACATGGTCTCGGCGAGGGGGACGGACACTCCTGTCCGTCATTTGTCCCAAGCTGTGCCATGGTTGTTGTCCCTCATCCGATCCTCCTTCGCTCCTACGGAGCTTCCAGCCTTCGTAGCCGTAGGCTACTACGGCGGAGTAGGCACGAAGGGCTACGCTGAACTCCGGCAGCTTGATGAAAAGATGTTGTTCGGTCTTGAATCTAATGGTCCTTGAGGCTTTTAAGCGGTTCCGGGCTCCGGGTTCCGGGTTCCGAGTTCTGTCCTGTCTCGCGCTAAAGCGTGACAGGATTACCGGGTTCCAGGAACAGGGTCTGGTAGCTTGTACCTGGCAGTTGGGGAATACGATTTCGCATTCCTTTTACCATTTACATCTTTACCATTTACCCTTTTGCCGCCGTTACCTTGGCTC
>Ga0315277_10001084_pt1 | contig 40395 bp, 32 predicted proteins | sample YL17G05_15_MG_FD_203695 | JGI IMG/M metagenome (GOLD analysis project Ga0315277, IMG submission 203695) | Sediment microbial communities from Yellowstone Lake, YNP, Wyoming, USA - YL17G05_15 | ecosystem: Environmental > Aquatic > Freshwater > Lake > Sediment | place: USA: Wyoming | collected...
TCTCAATGAATTCTTTCATCCCCCCCCCCATCGTAATGTATTACTTTATTCATTCATGCTTATTTTGTCATGAATAAATATTTTATTTGAGGTAAACCACCGCCAAAGGCGGAAGCGATCCAGCTCCCATTCTAACTCCTGACTCCTGACTCCTTCAACCTGCAATGAACAAACTCGGTATCTCGCGGTCGCGGCCCATGGCCCATCCTGTACACCCGTCACGGAAGTCGGGACACGCGAGTGACGTCTTCTATGCCGCGAATGCCTTTGAGACCCTTGATGATTTTCTGCAGATGCCGGGTATCGTTGATCTCCACGGTCAGGTCCACGGTGCCCCGGCCGTTATCAGTGGTGGTCGAACGGGATTCCCGGATGTTGGTTTTGAGGTTGGAGATCGCAGAAGCGATGTCGGCCAGGATGCCCTGGCGATCCTCGATCGTAATGGCGAGCCGGACGGAGTAGATCTCCTCGCCGGGCACATCCACCCATGCCACGTCCGTCATGCGGTCCGAACCGAGAAAGTTGACCAGGTTGGGGCAGTCGCTCGTGTGCACCGATATCCCTTTGCCGCGCGTGATGTATCCGACGATTTCGTCGCCGCGGATAGGGTTGCAGCATTTGGCCCTGTACACCAGGAGTCCGTCCTGGCCTCTGACCGATATGGGAGTTTCTCCGCGGCCCAGAACCTTTTTCACCACGGTCTTGAGGGCGGATGGATTTGACGCCGCCTCTGGGGATGGCGTCCGGTCCGGCAAGATTGCGGCCAATACCTGGCGCGGGGCGATCCTGCCGAATCCGACGGCCGGGTAGAGCTCTTCCACCCGCTGCATTCCCTGGTCATTGAGTACGCGCGCAAAATCCGGTGCTGCCAGGACTTTTTTCCAGTTGGTTTTGAATTTCCGGGACTCCTTCTCGAGCAGTTTCTTTCCCAGTTCGGCGGCGTCCTCACGTTCCTTCTGGTTGATCCACTGCTTGATGCGGTTGCGGGCGCGCACGGTCTGCACAAGTCCGAGCCAGTCGCGGTTTGGGCCGGCATCCTTTGAGGTCAGGATTTCGACGATTTCGCCGTTTTTGAGTTTATGCCGCAACGGCACGATCCTGTTGTTGACCTTCGCGCCGACGCAATGATGGCCAACCTGGGTGTGGATGGCGTAGGCGAAATCCACCGGCGTCGCGTCCCGGGGCAGGGTAATCACCTCACCCTTGGGAGTGAAGCAGTACACCTCGTTCCGGTAAAGGTCGACTTTCAGGCTGGAGATGAATTCGCGCGCATCGCTGATGTCGCTCTGGGAATCGATCAGCTGGCGCAGCCAGCGGAACTGCTCTTCCCCCTCGACAACTCCCGATTTGCCTTCCTTGTATTTCCAGTGTGCCGCGATGCCGAATTCGGCGATCCGATGCATTTCCTGGGTGCGGATCTGAATTTCGAACGGCTGCCCGTTTTTGCCGATCACCGAGGTGTGGAGGGACCGATAGAGGTTGGGGCGAGGGATGGCAATGTAATCCTTGATCCGCCCGGGGACCGGTTTCCAGAGATTGTGCAGGATTCCCAGGATGGTATAGCAGTTCTTGACCGTGTCGGTGATGACCCGGATGGCGATGAAATCGAAGACCTCGTCGATGCTAATCTTCTGGCGGCGCATCTTGTTGTACACGCCGTAGATGCGTTTGATGCGGCTTTCGAGCCGGGCCGGAATGTTGTATTCCGCCAACTCCGATGCGATCGTCTTCTTGGTTTCCTCGATAAAATCCTGGCTCACAGCACGCCGGGCCTCGATGAGCGAAACGGTATTCTGGTAAGCTTCGGGATCCAGGAAACCGAATGCGAGATCTTCGAGTTCTCCGCGGATGCGTGCCATGCCCAGACGGTGAGCGAGCGGCGCATAGATATCCAGGGTTTCGAGCGAGATGCGCTCGCGCCGGTCCGGAGAAAGGTATTGCAGGGTGCGCATGTTGTGCAGCCGGTCTGCCAGCTTGACAAACAGCACGCGGATGTCGCTGACCATGGCAAGCAGCATTTTCCGGAAGTTTTCCGCCTGCTTTTCCTGGCGCGAACTGAAGTAAACCTGCGAGATTTTCGTAACGCCGTCGACGATCTGGTAGACCTCGTCCCCGAACTGGGTGCGCAGTTCCTCGGGGGACATCAAGGTATCTTCCAGAACGTCGTGCAACAGGCCCGCGGTCACGGTCCAGACATCGAGCTTGATTTCCGCGAGGATGTTGGCAACCTCCAGCGGATGAGTCAGATAGGGCTCTCCGTTCATCCGCAATTGCCCTTTGTGGTATTTTGCGGAGGCGACATAGCCGCGCTGCACCAATTCCAGCGCTTCCGGGTGGTAGCGCCGCACTTTTTCGGACAAGTCCTCGAATCGGATCATAGGCGGTCAGAAAATCGCATGAACGGTAGAAGCCTGAAGCCGGAAGCCAGAATTGCTAGATTGATCTCATTTCGTTCGAGTGGCAAAAATCGCTTTGGATCATTTCTGGCTCCTGGCGTCTGGCTTCCGGCTTCTTGATTATAGAGGAAACAGCGGAGGCGGGAAATGGCATATGCCGGACGGCGGTGAAATACCGTCCGGCATACGCCTGGGAAGCGACAGGAAACGCGGGAAGTTTCCGGGCAAAAAGACAAGGCTATTTGCCGGGAGCCATCTTTTTGGGCTTTTTGGCTTCCTCTTCCTGAGCCTTGAGACGCATGGCCAGGGCCTTCTGGGCGACGAGGTCAGCCTGACGGATAAGGTCAGCCCTTTTGACCTTATCCTTTTCAAACTTGGCCTTTTCTCTCCACAGCAGGTTCTGATACTCCATCGCATCGAAATAATCGGGCCGGATGCTGAGTGCCTGATCAATCACTTTGAGGCCCTCATCGACGTCGATCAGCGTATGTTCCTTATCCTCATTGGTGAGGAATTCGACATTTTCGCCCTGCAGCCCCGTCTTCGAGACCGAATCATCGTAATCGATCACCGCGATCCGGTAGAGCGACTCCGGGTTTTTGGGATCGATGCTCTGGATTTTCCGGCACCACTCCTTGGATTTGTCGGATTCCTTGAGCTGATAATAGAGACTCGCGATGCTGAGCATGGAATTGATGTTGCCCGGTTCAGTCTCGAGTATGCTCTCGAAAGTGGCGATGGCTTTATGGGCCATATTTATGCTCGTTTCGTCGGGCGAGCCAGGCACGAATTGCGAAGCGTACGTGGTGGCAAGATAGCTCCTGGCAACGCTGAATTGCGGGTCGAGCCGGATCGATTCCTCGAACAGCTTCGCGGCCTCATCATACTTCTGATCCACGAAAGCTTTTACGCCCCTGTTCAGCGCGTCCCGAGCACGCAGCTTGGTGATAAAGCCGCACCCTGATGCAGGAATGGCCGCCAAAAGAGCAATGATGACGAGCCACTTCTTGTTGACCCTCATTTATGGCCTCCAAATTATGGAATAATTGCGCGCAGAAACAGCCGGCTCAGCGGATATCTTCGGAAGTCAGCAGCCCGACATCCACCACCCCGGCCCCCTTGGCGATGTCGATGATCTTGACGACGTCGCCATAAGGGAGCTTCGCACTCGCACTGATAAACATGTTTTTGTTCGCCCGGGCGCTATAGATATCCAGAAGCCTCGCTCCCAATTCCGTGATCTTGACCGGCTCCTGGTTAATCGCCAGCTGAGCGGATTCCGACATGGACACCACGATCACTCCCGGAGGTGGAGGCATCGGCTTATCGGATTTGGGCGGTTCCTGAGGAACCTTGACCTCCAGATCCAGCTGTTTTGTCGGTGTGATCACCATGAAGATAATCAGCAGCACCAGAAGAATATCAATATATGGAGTAATATTGATATCCGACTTCGGCCCTGAACCAGTACCAACCGCTATTGACATGGAAGAACTCTTCCTTTCTTTCAGCCGAAATCAAAAAGCTTCCAGCTGTTTGCCTGAGAACCAAGATGCGCCTTTGCCCGGCCCCGGAGAGGGCATGCCTCGCACTCGCCCCGGCAGGCAGATGCACGGCAAAGCCGTGCCGCCCATGGGGACGCGCAGGAACGCCGAGGCCGCGCTGACGACGCTTATCTTCTTTCCTTCTCCGTCATCAGCCCGATCCTCTCCACCCCGGTCTGACGGCACTTGTTCACGATCGAGACCACGGTCCCGTAAAGAACCGCCGTATCGGCCTTCAGGTACATGATCTTGTTGATCTCGCCGCCGCTGAACTTCTTCGTGAGGCTCTCCAGCAGTGTGGATTCCGAAACCGGATTCCTACCAATAAAGATGCGTCCCTGACGATCCAGGGCCACCACCACCGCATCCTTGGAATCCGCGTCCTGAGCCTCCAGAGGGTTCTTGGCTTTCGGGAGATTGACCGTGATACCCGTCTGCAGGAGAGGAGTAGTGATCATGAAGATGATCAACAACACCAGCATGATGTCGGCCATCGGCGTGACATTGATGTCGCTGGTAACCTTTCCGCTGGAAATGTGTCTAGCCACCGATCTGTCCCCGTTTCTTCAGGAAGTAGTCGATTAATTCCGAAGAGGAATTGTCCATTTCGATCGTGAACGTTTCGATCCTGCTTGTAAAGGAGTTGAACGCCCACACGGCCGGTACGGCCACAAACAGACCGAAGGCCGTCGTCACGAGCGCTTCCGCGATACCGCCGGCCACAGCCGCGATACCCGCCGTCTCTTCGGTCTTCATGCCCGTGAACGCATTGATGATGCCGATGGTCGTTCCAAACAGACCTACAAAAGGCGCCGTGGAGCCGATCGTCGCCAATCCGCCCAGGCCGCGCTTGAGATCCGAAATGCCGATGGCCGTGGCGCGATCCAGAGCCCGCTTTGCTGATTCGATGCTCTCGCCTGGAATATCCTTGCTTCTGGAATGAGCCTGCAATTCATGCAGCCCGGATATCAGAACCTTGGCCAGGTGACTCTTGTTGTTCTGTTCGCCCAGAGCGATAGCCTCATCAATCCTCCCCTCCTTCAGGCATTCCGCCACGGCCGGGGTGAAAACCCTGGACTGTTTGCGCGCCTGCCGGTAGGTAAGCCAGCGTTCGATCATGACGCTGATCGAATAGGCCGACATGAGTGCGAGGATGAACACCACCGCTTTGGCGACATACCCCATCGAGTTCCACAGTTCAACTATGTTCATTCCCATCGATTTCCTCTAACCTCCAACTGGGTTATTTGCCTAGTTTGAAAATTACCGTCACGGTCGCAATAACCGGCACGGGTTCTCCATTTAAAAGTGTCGGAGAATACTTCCACTGCTTCACAGCATCGACCGCTGCCTGGTCGAGAAGAGGATGGCCCTTGAAAACCCTTATGCTGGCAACATTACCCTCTTCATCCACGTTGACTTCGAGCATGACGATCTGCTCGACGCGTGCCCGCTTGGCGAGCTCGGGATATATTGGATCCACTCGCCGCAGAATCTTGGATTCCTGCACGTTCCCGCCCACGCGCACCGGATCCATCTTCTTGGGACGAGGCGGTGGCGGCGGCGGCGGCGGCGGCGGCGTCCCGCCTAATATTCCGCCGGCGACTCCACCGGCGACTCCTCCGGTCACACCTCCGATGATTCCTCCCGAAATGCCCCCTACGACCCCGCTGACGCCAACCACGGGCGGCTCATCCACCGGCGGCGGAATCTCTTTTGGAATCGCACTCGGCGCTTCGAACCTGGTCGGATCCACCGTAACTCTCTGCACCTGGACGAGCTTCGTTGGCGAAGGCGGCGGCGGTGGCGGCGGCGGTGGTGGCGGCGGCGGTGGTGGTGCGATCAAAAACGTCAGGAGCTCGCCTTCCGGCAAAACATTGAAGAACACCAGCGGCAGGATCACGATCACGATAATCACGACCACATGCGCGATGATCGAAATGACGAGCGTCACCAGACGTTTACCTAAATCTGAGCGACTGGTCTGATCTAAGGTTTCAAACATTGTTTCTCCCGTATGCTGACCTCGGGCTTGAGAATGGAATGCTGCGCGGTGCCGATCGAAGGCGCGATCTTAATATCGGCTCGTAAAAACTGTCAAGCAGTTTTTGGCCGCGCGCACCGGCTTCTCAAATCCGTGCCAGCCCTCTAGCTACTACGCCCATATTATTCCACTTCCCGTACATTGGCCAGCCTTCCTAGCGCTTCGCTTTCCGCTCCGCAAAGCGATACCACCACTCCACAATCGGCGAAGCGATCGCGATGCTGGAATAGGTGCCGATGATGATGCCGACCGTCAGGGCGAACGAAAATCCGCTCAGCACCTCCCCGCCGAAGACAAGGAGGGCGAAGACGGACAGAAACGTCATCCCCGACGTCATGATCGTTCGCGACAGCGTCTGGTTGATGCTCAGATTGAGGACGGTGCCCAATGAATCCTTGCGCATCGTCCTGAGATTTTCCCTGACGCGGTCGAAGACGACGATCGTGTCGTTGACCGAATAACCCGTGAGGGTAAGCAACGCCGCAATCACGGTTAAGGTGATCTCCTTCTGAGTCAGGGCGAACAGACCCAGGGTAATGGCGATGTCGTGAAACAGGGCGATGATCGCGCCCACGCCGTAAATGGGCTTGAACCGGAACCCGATGTAGACGAGCATGCCCAGAAACGACAGCCCTACAGCCAGCGCCGCCCGGTTGCGCAAATCCGAGCCGACGACCGCGCCGACGCTCCGGTTGCCGACCAGGGCAAACGGCCCCGTGAAGAAGTTGGGCCGCATTCCCTCAATCAGCGCCGGCGTGGCACCCTCGACATTCTTGAGCACGTCCAGCGAACTGACAATGCCGCCGCCCGTCTTATCGCGATAGCCGATCAGGGCGGCCGCCAATTCCTGATAATACCTCTGGATATCCTCGGCGGATTTACCCCGGCCGGCCAATTTCTCGGGATCGGTGTCCAGCAGAGCCTTGGCAACCGTCGGGATCCCGACGTTGTTGAAATCGATCAGGGTGGTCTTCAGGTGTTCCGGATCAAAGGTCTGCCGCAACATCAACTCGAGCGTCTTGCGGGTTTCATCCACGTTGCGGCCCTTTTGCAGCACGGTCTCCATGCGCACGATCACGGCGTTTTCCGCCGGCCTGCCGAACCGCTGGATGATCGTGGACCCGACCGTCTCCGGCTTGAGAGCCTTGCGGATCTGATCCACACTGGGGGTCTGGTTGAACTTCAGGTTCACCACCGTCCCCCCCCTGAAATCGATCCCCATGGCAAAACCGCCGGTGCTGCGATGATACAAGAAGCCGATCACCCCCAGCCCGAACAGAACCCACGTAAGGCCGAAGAAGTACCACTTCTTCCCTATCCAATCGACTGAGACGTTCCTGAGGATTTCCACTCCCAACTCCCCATCGCTAACGGAGCTCGCGGATGCCTGCCTGCAACTGGCTGTGTCGCCGGATTGTTAGACCCCGTTCCGCTCCTCAAGTTCCTCTATATTGACAATGTTTCCACTTTTTTCCTGCTCAGCGTCAGATCAAAGAGCCGGTGCGACACATAGATGGCCGTGAACATGTTCGCCAACAGGCCCACCATCAGCGTGATCGCAAAACCACGGATCGGGCCGGTGCCGAACTGGAACAGGAAGGCCGCCGCGATCAGCGACGTCGAGTGGGTGTCAAAAATGGTCCAGAAAACCTTGCTGAACCCGGTGTCGATCGCAGCCCGCACAGTTTTGCCGTTGCGCAGCTCTTCACGGATCCTTTCGAAAATCAGGATATTGGAGTCCACCGCCATGCCGATTGTCAGGATGATGCCGGCGATTCCGGGCAGCGTCAACGTCGCCCCGACACCTCCCATGAAACCGAGGAGGATGAGCAGGTTGCCTAACAGGCAGTAGATCGCGTTGACTCCCGCATGCCGGTAGTACACGATCATGCCGATCATGACCAGGCCAAAGCCGATGATTGCCGCCGTGATGCCGGCACGGATCGAATCGTTGCCGAGCGACGCTCCCACCACTTTTTCTTCCTCGATCCTCAGCGAAGCCGGCAGCGCTCCGGAACGCAGCAGCAGCGCGAGATCCTCGGCCTGCTGCACCGTGAAACTCCCGGTAATCTGCCCTTCGGCGCCGATCTTCGATTCGATGCTCGGCGCGGAAAACACCGTGTTGTCGAGCACGATCGCAAGACGGTCGCCGATATGCTGTTCGGTGGCGCGGGAGAAAATTTCCGCGCCGGCCGCATTGAGGAAAAAATCGATATTGGGACGCCCCTGGCTATCGGTCCCGCGCCGGGCATTTTTCAGGTCTTTGCCCGTAATCGTGGGGGTAGCGTTCACCACCAGATAGGTCACTGCCCCCGGATCGCCGCGATCGTCGCGGAACGGCATGATTCTGTAGCCTTCCGCAATTTTGCCGCCGTTGACCTGGACCGCCGATTCGATGGTGCGGAACGGGCCGCCATTCTCCTTCTTCACCATGCACAGGCTCAGCTGGGCCGTGTCCTGGATCAGCCCCTTCACGCGCTCGAAATCGTCGATTCCGGGCAATTCCACGATGATCTGGTCCGCCACCTGGCTTCCGCCGCCGCCATAGATCTGCAGCGTGGGCTCGGTCACGCCGAGCGAATTGACACGCCGGTCAATCGTATCCAACGCCATTTGCACCGTTGATTCCTGCATCTCACGCACGACGGAAACCATCATGGCAAGATTATAGTTGTGCTTGCCCCCCTCTGCGCGGCTGGTAATGGTGTATTTGCGGTCGTACATCTGGTTCAGATAATCACGCGCTTCCTTCTCCTTGTCAGAAGGAATCCCGGCGATATCGACGGTCAGGCCATTCCCCTTTTTCGAGGAATCATGAGGGATGCCTTTGTCCCTGAAATCGCTGGCAATCCGCTCCGCATCCTGGACCAGTTCCTGATTCAGCGCGTCGGCCGTTACCACCCGCAGGATCAGGTGCATGCCCCCCTTCAGATCCAGCCCCAGGTTGATCCGGGACAACCAGCGATCCGTTCCCCACTTTCGGGGCGCGATAAAATTATAGAGGGAGACCAGCATGATCGCGCCGATAAATACGAACTTCCATCTGAGATTCTTTGTCATGAGGGTACCTGCGTTGAATGTATGCGAGCCCTGTGCGGGCAGATCCGCTGCCGTCCAGAAGCGAGACTAACTCGCCGACGTCGAATCCTCCGGGCCCTGCAATCCGGCAATTGCACTTTTTGCGATTTCAATTTTCACCTGATCGCTGATCTTGAGGATCAGGGTCTTCTCTTTCACTCCGGCAACCACGCCATATATGCCCGAGTTGGTGATGACCCGGTCGCCGTTTCTGAGCGCACCGATCATGCTCTCGAGCTTCTTCTGTCGTTTTTTCATGGGCATGAAGATCAGAAGATAGAAAACCACGCCGATGATCAGAATCGGCGCAAACTGAACCAGAAAACTCCCCGTCTCCGCTTGCGCGAGTGCTAGCATTCGCATGGACTCGTTAGTACCTCCCAGCACCGGCTTTTCTCCAGGCGTCCGGATTGAAAGATGATCGGGTTGGACCTGAGATCACGATCAACGTGGAGATGAACCGCGGGACCAAATGCGTTTAATCAGGCCGTTTCTCCAGCGCCTCCAGCCACTTGCCAAAAGTATTAAGTTTAATAGACTCTCTTATTTTATTCATGGTGTCAAGATAAAAGGTCACATTATGCACGGTGTTCAGAACGGCAGCAAGATATTCTCCCGACACAAATAAGTGCCTCAGGTAGGCGCGCGAATACCGCCGGCAGGCCAGGCAGGAACAGGCAGGGTCCACCGGGCGCTCATCCTCGGCATAGGCGGCGTTCTTGATCAGGATCCGCCCCGCGCTCGTGAACAGAAAACCGTTGCGCGCGTTGCGGGTCGGCAGGACGCAGTCAAACATATCCACGCCCAGGGCCACCGAGCGCACCAGGTCTTCCGGCGTCCCGACCCCCATCAGATAATGCGGCAGTTCCGCCGGAAGGTGAGGAACCGTTTCCGCCAGAACTTCCATCATGACATCTTTCGGTTCTCCGACACTCAATCCGCCAATCGCCATGCCGTCAAAACCCATTTCCCGCAACTGACCGGCCGAGAGCCGGCGCAAGTCGGCAAACACGCTTCCCTGCACAATGCCGAATAGCGCGCCCGGGACCGACGCCTCCCTTTCCCAGCGCGCGCGGCATCGCGCGGCCCAGCGCATCGACCGGAGCATCGAAGCCTCCGCGTCCGTACGGCTGCAGGGATAGGGAGTGCACTCATCAAAAACCATGGTGATGTCCGGCGCCAGCGCCAGCTGGATCTCGATCGCCTTCTCGGGGGTCAGGAAATGCCGGCTGCCGTCGAGATGCGACTGAAAGTGCACCCCTTCCTCGGCAATGCGCCGCAAATCACGATGGCTGAAAACCTGAAATCCCCCCGAATCCGTCAGGATTGAGCCGTTCCATGCCATGAATTTGTGCAATCCGCCCAGGCGGCCGATGCGCTCATGCCCGGGGCGCAAATATAAATGATAGGTGTTGGACAGGATAATGCGGCAGTCCAGCTCTTCCAGCCATTCATGCGGCAGCGCCTTCACGGTGGCAGCCGTGCCAACCGGCATGAAAACCGGCGTTTCCACATTCCCGTGCCGCGTGCGCAATACGCCCAGGCGCGCCGCCGTCGCACGGTCTTGCTTCAGAATCTCAAAACCAAATGACATCCCGAATCCTCACCAGCAGGCGGGCAGAATATCAGAAGCCGCAATCCAATCCCAGCCGCACGCCATCTGTATATCTAACAGTATATGCAGGCGGGCCTGAAAACCAGTCGCGGCCCTCGGCGAACCAGAAATGTCAGCGACAGGCTTAAGCCCGTCCCCGACACCATCCTTGCCTTCCCACAGAGCCCCTGCGACGGCTTCGTCGCCGTTCATTGAAATCAGAAATTGATAATCATGAACCACAGAGGCACAGAGGCCACAGAGATACACAGGAATGCCAGGCTCCGCCCGGGGGCGCCTACGGCCGCCATTCTCGTCCGGGAGCAACGGAAAAGCCGTAAGCCATATCTGGAATTCTGCGGGCATCCTCCGGCTTTTCCGCTGCTCCCGGACGAGAATGGCGCAACGCGAAGCGTTGGCCCCCGGGCGTATGCGCGTGTTGCCACCTCTGGGTTCTCATTGTCTCTGTGGTTCAAAAACGGTGGCACTCAAACCGGGAAGTTTCCGGGGAGGACTTTGCGGTTGGTGGCACAGAGGGCGCATCTTGAAGAGAACCGCGGCATGGGGAGCGCATCAGCTGAGGTGGCGGCGAGCGGTTCCCGTGCTGATCTGGTAGATTGAGGAGCCATCAGCCAAAACGATGCCCTCCGAATCCAACGCCAATCCTACCAGCATAGGGCCCGAGATCTGGTGGACCAGGTCTCCGGTATTGAGCGACACCCGGAAAATGCCCTTCCTGCCTTGATACGATGCGGCCACCCAGATTTCTTCGTGGGGGCCGACGGCCAATCCCTGCGGCCGTGCCAGCCCGGAAACCACAACGCTCACTTCCCCGCTTCCGCCGATTCGGTACAGCGGATCGCGCACAGCCATCGTCGGAGCAGTCGCAAACAGGGTGCCCTGATCATCCGCTGCCAGATGGTAGGCGGAGATACTGGCCGGCAGCACGGCGAAATCCTCACGCTTGCCTTCGTTGTCGATGCGATGGATCTTCCCGGTGCGGTCACCCACATAGAGGTTGCCCTCCGCATCGAAAACAATGCCGCATGGCACACCCAGGTCTTCGGCCACCACATCGAGCCGCTCATAGTCGGTGTAGCGCACAACCGTTCCGTCGCTGCGGCTGGAAATGTACAGCTGCCGATCGGGCCCGAAAGCCAGCCCGGTCGGGTTCGTGATTTCGCACGGAAACGCGGAGATCTCTCCGCTCCGGCGGATCCTGATCAGCGGTTGTGCGCTCTGCTCCCCGCGCGCGCCGCTGATGGTGGTGATGATTTCACCGTCCGGAGAAATCACCGGATTGGCCACCGGATGCAGGTCGCCCGCCAGCCTGGTCGCGAGCAGCAAAGGGAACGCCGGCGACAGCTTGCCATCCACGCTCAGAGCGACTCCGAGCACATCTCCGCCGTCCGGCACCCGGACGATCACTTTCCCTTCCGATGCGCTGATGATGGAGGCCTCGGTCTCGCCGAACAGGACTTTCGCCCTGTCCGGTAATCCCGGCTTAAATCCTCGGCACTCGATGGTGATTTCGCCACCGGGCACTGCCATGCCCGGAACCACGCGGCTGATTGAAGGTTCCTTTGATTTCATGCCACGAAAGGTACGTTATTTCCGTCCTCAAGATCAAGCGCCGGCTCCCGCCATTTTGATGTTCTTGGAGTATCTGGTGATTTGGTAACATTAATAGTTTGCCTGTGCCTGTCGCAGGCGTTCATGGAGATGCACTTGAGCCTAGAACGGGACGGCGCCATCCTGGTCAAAGGCGCCCGGGTCCATAACCTCAAAAACGTCACGGTCGAGATTCCGCTCGGCGCATTGACGGTGGTCACCGGCGTGTCGGGGAGCGGCAAGAGCAGCCTTGCCTTCGACACGCTCTACGCAGAGGGGCAACGGCGCTACGTGGCTTCCCTGTCCGCCTATGCCCGCCAGTTCTTGGAGCGCATTGACCGTCCCGATGTGGACGACATTCACGGCATTTGCCCGGCCCTGGCGATCCGCCAGAAGAGCTATACGAAAAACCCGAGATCCACGGTCGGAACCGTAACTGAAATCAATGATTATCTGAGAGTGCTCTACGCCCGCATCGGTGTCACGTATTGCCACGGTTGCGGGCAAAGGGTGGAAAAGGACACCCCGGAAAAGATTGCCGACTTTGTCATGTCGCTTCCGCAAGGCACCCGGCTCTACATCTGCATGCCTGCTTGCGGGACCGGGGTTTCCGAAACCAGGCGCGGGACCGCAGCCGCCCCGGTTGCCGCGGCCGGCGCCGTGGAGAAGCTGGCGCTGATCCTGCCCGGCCTGCAACAGCAGGGTTTCGTCCGCCTTCTGATCGGCAGCAGCGTGGTCGGCCTCGCGGAGGCACTGGATGCCCTGCGGCAGAATCCGTCCGAAAGGGTCCTGGTGGTTGTGGACCGGCTGTCGGTGCAGGGCGACATCAGGGAACGCCTCGTGGATTCGCTCGAAATGTGCGGGCGCGAATCCCAAGGCCGGATCGAACTGGTGCTGGTATCCGAAGAGCCTGCATCCGTTCGCCGGTTTCTTGCCGAAAAGCATCCGGAAATCCGGCACACGCCTCATGCGGCCGGGATCCTGGTCCAATGCAGCGAACGGTTCGAATGCCAGCTTTGCGGCATCGGCTACGAGCAGCCTGAACCCCGGCTCTTCTCTTTTAATAATCCTTTCGGGGCCTGCCCGGAATGCCAGGGATTCGGAAACACCGTCACCCTGGACATGGACCGGGTGATTCCCGACAAGTCCAAAAGCCTGGCGGAAGGTGCGATTGATCCCTGGACGAAGCCGCGCTATCGCGGACTGCAGGCGCGGCTGCTGAAGTTCGCGCAAAAAGAAGGGATCGACGCCGAGTTGGCCTGGGAAGACCTGCCTCGGGAGCACCGCGACCTTTTGATCCGGGGCAAGGGCGGCTTTCCGGGCATCCGCGGATTTTTTGCTCTCCTGGACCGCAAGAAGTACAAGATGCATGTCCGCATCTTTATCAGCCGGTATCGCGGCTATGCGCTCTGTCCGGCATGCGAAGGCGAGCGCCTGAGGCGGGAGGCGCGCGATGTGCTGGTCGGCGGCAAACGCATCAGCGAGGTCACCCGCATGACCATTCGTGAAAGTGCGGCCTTCGTGCGCTCGCTGGCGCTGACCGCCGGGCAGCGGGCAATTTCGAAACAAGTGATTGACGAGATTGATCATCGCCTCGACCTGCTCGAACGCATCGGTCTCGATTACCTGACGCTCGACCGGCTTTCTTCCTCCCTCTCAGGGGGAGAATCGCAGCGCATCCAGCTCGCCACTTCACTCGGTTCCATGCTGGTGGGCACGCTCTACGTGCTGGACGAGCCCAGCATCGGGCTGCACCCCCGTGACAGCCGGCGCCTGATTGAGGTCCTCGGCAGCCTGAAAAGGCTCGGAAACACCGTGCTCGTGGTCGAACACGATCGCGAGATCATGAGTGCCGCCGATCACATCATTGACCTCGGGCCCCGGGCGGGGGAACACGGCGGCCAGGTGGTCTACGAGGGGGATTTCCAACGCCTGCTGGAATGCGGAACATCTCTGACGGGACGCTATCTGAAAGGCGAATTGAAAATCCCGACGCCGATATTCAGGCGCAGAGGCACCGGCCGTTCTCTCGAGGTGCTCGGGGCATGCAGGCACAACCTCCGCAGCCTGAACGTCCGCATTCCGCTCGGGATCTTCGTCTGCATCACCGGAGTCAGCGGCAGCGGCAAATCGACCCTGGTGCACGATGTGCTCTTCAGGGCGATCAAGCGAGCCAAGCGACAGGCCGCCGGAGCCCAAGACGGATATGAGGCGTTGCGCGGAGCGGACCAGATCGTCGATGCGGTGCTCGTCGATCAGTCGCCGATCGGCAGGACCCCGCGTTCGAATCCGGTTACTTACATCAAGGCTTTCGATGCCATTCGCCAGCTTTTTGCCGGCACGCGCGACGCCTGCGCGCGCAACTTCCAGCCCCGGCACTTTTCCTTCAACCTGAGCGGCGGCCGCTGCGAAACCTGCCAGGGAAGCGGCACGATCACCGTCGAAATGCAGTTTCTCGCCGATGTGGAATTGACGTGCGAAGACTGCAAGGGCAAACGCTACAAGAACTCGGTTCTGGAAGTGCTCTACAAAGGCAAGAACATCGCCGAGGTTCTCGACCTGACGGTCCGTCAGGCCATTGATTTTTTCTCCGGCCAGGCCAATCTCGTGCGCAGGCTGAAGGTCCTCGAGGACATCGGGCTCGGCTACCTGCGCCTCGGACAGTCCTCCAGTTCGCTGTCGGGAGGGGAAGCGCAAAGAATCAAGCTGGCGGCATTCCTGTCCGGCCAGGACACGAAAAACACCCTGTATATATTCGATGAGCCGACCACCGGCCTCCACTTCGAGGATATCCGCAAGCTTTTGGCTGCCTTCGACAAACTCATTCATGGCGGCAATTCCGTTCTCGTGATCGAACACAACCTCGATATCGTGAAATGCGCGGATTGGGTCATCGATCTCGGTCCGGAAGGGGGCGCAGCCGGAGGACAGATTGTTTTCGAGGGCGCTCCCGATCAGTTGATTCTGCACCAGGAATCCCATACCGGCCGAGCCCTGCGCGAATATCTGGGCAGGCCCGCGAAATAGCGTCCGGCGCGAGTATGCGATTGAAAATTTTTAACCAATCCGCGAAATCCGTGGCGTTTTTGTTTGGATTTCTCCTGGAGTGGCTCTCACTTCCAATACCGCCTTCCGGAACGGGACATTTGAATCTTTTCGAGCCTTCGGGTATGATGGAGGCGGGTCCCTGCAATGTTGGTGATGGCAAACTTTGTTTGAGCCAACATTCTATTTGTTGGGAGTCCGGGTCGCATCGTGGTGAGCGCGCTTTTCCTTCGGGAACTTGAGTGCCTAAAGCGAGCGCAGGACACCCCCTTGGCAACAAGGTTCAAATAGATGATGTCACACGGCGGCGCGGGGGCCTTTTTTTTATTCGATTTCAGAAAAGAACAGGCTCCCAGGTTCCGGATAGGATATTTCCATGCGCGTTTTGTTTATCGGAGACATTTTCGGCAAGCCGGGCAGAAAAGCCCTTTTTGACAAGCTCCAGGGGTTGGTCCAGGGGCAGCGCATTGATTTCTGCGTTGCCAATGTGGAGAACGCCGCAGCCGGTTTCGGCATCACGCCGCAGATCGCCGAGGAGTTCCTCCAAGCCGATATCGATGTCCTCACGTCCGGAAATCACATCTGGGACAAGCGCGCGATTATTCCCTATCTGAACCAGCAACCGAGGCTTCTGCGGCCCCATAATTATCCGCCGGCAGCCCCGGGGACCGGGCTCTTTATCGGGGACAGCCGCTGCGGCGTCCGCGTTGCGGTTCTCAGCCTGCAGGGCCGCGTGTACCTGCCCCCTCTCGATTGCCCTTTCACCGTCGGCGAGGCCGCAATCGCGGAAGCTCACAGGCAGACCCGGATCGTGCTGGTTGATTTCCACGCGGAGGCGACATCGGAAAAGCAGGCGTTTGCCTGGTATATGGACGGCAGGGTCAGTGCGATCGTCGGGACGCATACTCATGTGCAGACGGCCGACGAGCGCGTCTTGCCGCGCGGAACCGCCTACATCACGGATATCGGCATGACCGGACCGCATGATTCGGTCATCGGGTCGATTCCCGATATCGCCTTCGAGCGCTTCCTCAAGCAGATGCCGGCACGGCTGGAGCCGGCAACGGCGAATCCCAGGTTCTGCGGCGTCGTCATTGAAGTCGACGAATCGACAGGCCTGGCGATCTCGATCGTACGGATCAATATTCCTGCGTAAATGCAGGAGTCAGGAGCCAGGAGTCAGGAGAAAGACAGCTGTCTGCTATTCTGAATTCCATGGCGAATCTCCGCTCATGGCGGAATGAAATTGCCGTGCGCAAAAGCCGCTTTTTGTGTTTATGGATTTATCCCGGATCCGGAAGTTGATGTTTTTAAGAATTGCTCAGCAAGCATGTGTGGCCGGGCTTGTGCCGGGCAGACGGGTCCTTTTGGGCGGGCTGAAGCCCGCCCCCACACTCTTGGGATTGAACCTATTTCTATCCAACGGATTCGGGTCAGGCAATCCGCTTCATCTTCAGGATCCCGGTTTTGGGGGCAATGGGATTGCAGGCTGTCGCGGTTACTGGCCGATGGGCGGTTTCTCCTGACTCCTGACTCCTGACTCCTGCTTTCCTGACTCCTGCTTTTCCACGCGATCGAGCATGGAAACACAGGCGAGAGACCGGCGGCTGACGACCTCGTCCATTTTTTGCAGGGCTTCGCGGGCGCGAAAGAGATCGTCGGCGAGGCTCAGCGCGGCCAGGACGGCGACGCGCAACGTGTCGACCGATCCGGAAGCGGCGGCCATTTCACGCATGCGCTTGTCCAGGCATGCGCACAGAGAGCGCAGCCGTTCGCCGTCCCCGCTGGTGCGCAGGGTATATTCACGATCGTAAATCTTGACATGGACGGAAGTCTGCGAATCACTCATAGACATCCTGCTGCCGGGTTTTCCCGCCAGACTATCGGACTTCCAACGTCGCCAGCAGGCTCAGCGCCTTTTCCACCCGCTCCCGCAGCGCTTCCCGCTCCTTCTGCAGCTGCACCAGGTTCTGATCATGGCTGGCTTCCTTATGATGCAAGGCTTCATTCTCACTTTTCAGCTTCTGATTCTCGGTCAGCAGCGTCTCGTTCTCTTTCCGGATCGCCTTGAATGCCTCGACCACCCGGAAGATCTTATCCTCCAGATGACTGAAACGCTCCAGCCCGGTAAGTTCCAATTGCGTGCCTTTTTCGCTCATGATTCCCTATCTGCCTTCGGCGCCGAAATGTTCACGTAGAAAATTTCGCATATTATCGCTGAAGCCCTGCACGCGGTCAACGGTCAGAGTTGATTCCCGATCGAGAAAAACCAGGCGCAGGGTCAGACTCATCTTGCCCGGCGGGATCGGATCCCCTTCGTACACATCCACCAGGTCCACGGATGCAAGCGTCTCCACCCCCAATCCGAGGATTCCCTTCCGGATTTCGCTGTAGCTCACCTCTTTGGGCACCACGATCGAAATGTCGCGGTCCACGGCTGGAAAGCGTGCCAGCGATTGGAAAGAAACCGGAGCGAACAGGTACGGCATAAGGGGTTGGAAGTCGATCTCGGCAAGATACACGGGCTGCTTGAGCTTCAGTTCACCTTCGAGGCCCGGGTGAAGCCGGCCCAGCACCCCGAGCCGCCGCTCTTCCACCACAACAGATGCCGATTCCGCCTCATCCAACCAGGGCACATCGCCTGCCGGAACAATCTCGAACGGAGCGCAACGCAATCCTGCCAACAGGGAGCACACGGCGCCCTTGATATGGAAGAAATCATAGTCGGGCGCAGGATTATGCCAATTCTTGCCGGACCACGCGCCGGTGCCGAGAATTCCCGCCGTGTGGCGCTCATCGACGGATCCGTCGGGCATGCGCGCGAAGGTTTTCCCGATTTCAAAAATGCGCACCTCGCGCTGGTCGTGATGGAAGTTGTGGCGCGCAACGCGCACCAGTCCGGGAGCCAGGCGGCCCCGCATAGACTGCGTGTCCTCGGTGAGCGGATTGCGGATTTCCAAAGGGTGCCCCGACGGCAGCGGGAACTTCGCGTGATCCTCCTGCCTCGCGAAACTGAGACTCATCGTTTCGCTGTAGCCCAGGCCGCGGAGGATGCGGCGCGCAGCCTGTTCGTACTCGTACACCGGCGAATGCGCGCCGACCCTTTTGGACGGGGGGAGAGTTGCCGGAATGTTTTGATAGCCAAAGAAGCGCGCGATCTCTTCGATCAGGTCCGCTTCGAGTTCCATGTCGGCCCGGTAACTCGGGCATTCGATCAGCCATTTCCCCCTTCCTTTCCTGGCCGGCTTGAAGCGCAGACGCTTGAGTGTGGACTCTATGAAATCAGAGGGGATACTTACACCGAGCAGTCGTTCGGCGTGCGCGCGCTCGAGGGGGATGCGGGCCGGCACAATCGGCGCGGGGCATACGTCCTGCATGCTGCCCGCGATGCGCGCGCCGGCATATTTTTGCAGCAGGTAGGAGGTGCGCGCACTGGCCGCAACCACTCCGTCCCAGTCGGCGCCGCGTTCAAAACGGTAGCTGGCCTCCGTCGACAGTTGGAGCTTTTTCGACGTGCGGCGCACGGACACGGGCAGGAAGTAGGCACATTCGAGCAGCACGCGGGTCGTGCCACTGCTGATTTCGGAATTCAGCCCCCCCATGACGCCCGCGATCGCAACCGGTCCGCCGCCGTCGTTGATCAGCAGCATCTGATCGTCCAGTTCGCGTTCGATGCCGTCGAGGGTGACCATTTTCTGGCCGGCAGAGGCCCTTGCCACCACGATCTTGCCCTGCCGCAGCCGGTCGAAATCGAAGGCGTGCAGCGGATGCCCGCGTTCGAGGAGGACGTAGTTGGTGATGTCGACTACGTTGTTGACCGGCCTCATGCCCGCCGCCTCCAGGCGACGCTGCATCCAGGCGGGCGCTGGCGCGACTTTGATGCCGTCAAACACCAGCCCCACATATCGCGGGCACAGATCCGGATCATGAATCTCGATCGAATAGGGGATCCGTTCTTCGGCCGCGCGCAGCACCCTGGACACCGGCGGCGCCTTCAGCTTCTTCCCGTAGAGCGCCGCAATCTCCCGGGCGACGCCGATGTGGGACAGGCAATCCGGACGATTCGAGGTGATCTCGATTTCAAACACAGGCCCGCCATCCGTTTCGGTCATCGACTCAACCACCAACCCCACCATGCTGAGCTCCTGCCGCATCCGGCCGAGGTCTTCCGGCAGATCGAGAAAATCCCGCAACCACTCGATGCTGATTCTCATTTGTGTCCCTCTGGCGCTACCAGTCTGTGGGCAGCCTGCTCTTTTGCTTACTCCTGACCCCTGGCGCCTTCCAATCAAAACTGATTCAAGAACCTCAAGTCGTTTTCGAAGAAGAGGCGGATGTCGTCGACCCCGTATTTGAGAATGGCAACCCGGTCGATCCCCATTCCCCAGGCGAACCCCGTATATCGGGAGTCGTCCACCCCCGACATGCGCAGCACCTTCGGATGGACCATGCCCGCGCCAAGAATCTCGATCCAGCCGCTCTGCTTGCAGATCCGGCATCCGATCCCCTGGCAGAAAATGCAGCCGATGTCGACTTCCGCGCCCGGTTCGACGAACGGGAAGAAACCCGGCCGCAGGCGCATGCGGATGTCGCGATGGAACATGCGCGTGAGAAATGCCGCGAGCATCCCCTTCAGGTCGCCCATCGTGATCCCTTCATCCACCACCAGCAGGTCGATCTGGTTGAACATGGGGGAATGCGTGGCATCGAAAGAATCGCGGCGATACACCCTGCCGGTGTGCACCACGCGGATGGGCGGCTGCATGCACTCCATGCCGTGCACCTGGACCGGCGAACAGTGGGTGCGCAGCAGAAGGTTGTCGTCGAAATAGAACGTGTCCTGCGCATCCCGCGCCGGGTGGTTGCGCGGCATGTTCAGCGCTTCGAAGTTGTAGTAGTCCGTTTCCGCCTCCGGGATGTCCAGAACCGTGAATCCCAGGTTGACGAAAATCTCTTCGATCTCCTGCTGCAGCTGCCGGATTGGATGATGCGCTCCCATGGGATACGGAAAAGAAGGGCGCGTGACATCGGTGCGCTTGCGCCCGGCGCTCTCTTCGGCGGCCTGGAAAACGGCGCGCGTCGCTTCCAGCCTGCTTTCGACGAGCTCCCGCAATTGGTTCATCGCCTGGCCGAATGACGGCCGCTCCTCCTTCGGCAGCTCGCGCAGCTTCTTCATCCCGGCGGTAACAATCCCTTGTTCACGGGAGAGCCACCTATCCCGGACGGTCTTCAGCTGGTCCAGACTGGTGGCTTTCCCGAGATCTTCCTCGAATTGTATATGCAATTCCTCGATCGGACCCATGTCACCTCTCGACGCCGGCAAACCGCTGATGATGCGCCAGCCAATCCGTTGGCCGTGCTACTTGTCGGCCAATGTTCCGACGTTAGACCCGGATTTCAAAGTGGAAGCACGGCAGCACTCATTGATCCAGTGGAGCCGGGCCTTACCCTGGCCCCCACTGGCTTCTTCTTCCGACCAAACGGATTTGGGTGAGTCCATGCGCTTTCACTCCGGAATCCCGGCTAAAAAAAACGCCCGGCATCGTCGGGACACCGGGCGTTGTCAAACTCAATCCGGAAGTCAGCTCTCAGGCTGACAGTGCCGCCTTCGCCCTGTCGGTGAGGCGGGTAAAGGTCTCGGGATCCCGGGCGGCAATATCCGCCAGGGCCTTGCGATCCAGCTCGATATTCGCCTTTTTCAGACCGAGCATGAATTTGCTGTAGGAGATATCCTTCCCACGCGCGGCTGCGCCCAAGCGCACGATCCAGAGCCGGCGCGTCGTCCGTTTCTTGGTGCGCCGGTCGCGGTATGCGAAGCGCAGCCCGCGTTCCACGGATTCGCGCGCGGAACGGTGCAGTTTGCTCTTGGTCAGGCGGTATCCCTTGGCAAGCTTCAGGATCTTCTTGCGCCGCTCGACCCGCTTGTTCCCTCTTTTTACTCTCGGCATGTCTCAGCTCCAAAATCGTCGGCCTCAATCCTGGGCTCCGGCCCGGAGTGAGGGCAACGCCTAAATGTTCAACATCCTCTTGATGCGCGGCGTATCGGCCTTGCTCACCAGTGCGGCAGTCGCCAGCTTGCGGACCCGCTTGCGCGGCTTCTTGGTTAAAATGTGCCGGTGATGGCTTCGATGGCGGGTCAGTTTGCCTGTTCCCGTCACACCAAAGCGCTTGGCTGCGCTGCGATTGGTTTTGCGCTTGTTCACAACGATCTCCTTATCCAGTCCGGTAATGTGCCCTGCCAGTGCGCGGGCATGAAAACAACGTCAACTCTTCTTCGGCGCGAAAACCGCCACCAGAGCATATCCTTCCATTCTCGGGGCCTTTTCGACCTCGGCAGTATCCGCCAGTTCCGCTATCAGCCGGTCCATCAGGCGCCGTCCGATTTCCTGGTGCGTCATTTCCCTGCCCCGGAAAACGACGGTCGCCTTGGCTTTGTCGCCATCTCCCAGAAAGCGCAGGATGTGGTTTTTCTTGAACTGGTAGTCATGCTCTTCGGTCTTGGGGCGGAACTTGACTTCCTTGATCACCACCTGTTTCTGATGCTTTTTCGCATCGTGAGCCCGCTTGCTCTTCTGGTACTGAAATTTGCCGTAATTCATGATGCGGCATACGGGCGGTGTAACGCCGGGGGCCACTTCCACGAGGTCCAGGTCGCGCTCGCGCGCGTTGGCGAGAGCCTGCTCCGGCGTCATGATTCCCAGTTGCTCGCCATTTTCGTCAATGACACGAATTTCCTTCGCCCGAATCATCTCGTTAATGCGAACTCTGATTTGTTTGATTGCCAACCTCCTTCCGGGGGCTAAGGCCGCGCCGCCCGGGTATCGATGAATTCCCTGATCCTGGCCAGGAAGCTGTCCAGCGTCTGGCCGCCTTCATCGCCCTGAAACCGGTTTCTGACGGAGACCAGCCCGTTTTCAATTTCCTTGTCGCCGATCACAAGCATGTATGGGATCTTGTGGGTCTGCGCTTCGCGGATCTTGTACCCCATCTTTTCATTCCTGTCATCCACTTCCGTCCGCAGGCCGGCCTGTTTGAGGCGGCCGTTCACCTGCTGTGCGTAAGCATGATGACGCTCTGCGATCGGGATAACTTTCACCTGCACCGGCGCCATCCAGATCGGAAAGGCGCCCGCGTAATGTTCAATGAGCACGCCAAAAAACCGCTCGATGGATCCCAGGATGGCCCGGTGCAACATCACCGGCTGGTGAGCCTGGCCGTCGGCGCCGATGTATTTGAGATCGAACCTCTTCGGCAGCGTAAAGTCGAACTGCACGGTGGAGAGCTGCCATAGGCGGCCGATCGCATCGATCAGTTTGACGTCGATCTTCGGGCCATAAAATACCGCTTCCCCTTCCATGCGCTCCCAGGACATCCGCCTGTCTTTCATGGCCTGGACCAGAGCGCCTTCCGCCATTTGCCAATCTTCAGTCGTGCCCGCGTATTTCTCCTGCCTCGACTCGTCGCGCACCGCGAGTTCCACCTTGTATTTGTCGAATCCGAAGCTCTTCATGACAAAGAGCACCAAGTCAAGGAGAGCCAGGATTTCGCCGTAGACCTGGTCCCGGGTGCAGAAGATGTGCGCATCATCCTGCGTGAAGCCGCGCACGCGCAACATGCCGTGCAGGACGCCGCTCTTCTCATAGCGGTAAACGGTCCCATACTCGGCATACCGCTGCGGCAGGTCCCGGTAGCTGCGCATCCTGGACTGATAGATATGGATGTGACCCGGGCAGTTCATCGGCTTGATGACGAACTCTTCCTCCTCGATCTGGAACACATACATGTTCTCGCGGTAGTAGTCGAAGTGCCCCGAGGTCTTCCACATAGTGTTGCGCGCCACGTGCGGCGTGGTGACGAAATCGTATCCGCGGTTGATCAGCTCCGGGGTGAGGAACTTCTCGATCTCCATGCGCACCCGGGTGCCTTTCGGATGCCAGAAAATCAAGCCCGGCCCGGCTTCCTCGGAAATGCTGAACAGGTCCAGATCGCGCCCCAGCTTGCGATGGTCGCGCCTTTTGGCTTCTTCGATCTGGGTTAGATAGGCGGCCAGTTCGGAGTCGGACAGGAAGGCAGTGCCATAAATGCGTTGCAGCTGCTCCCGGTGCTCATCCCCCTTCCAGTAGGAACCGGCAATGCTCAGCAGGCGAAAGTTCTTCGGACTGATCGCGCCCGTCGAAGTCACGTGCGGGCCGGTACAAAAATCGACCAGGTCGCCCAGGCGGTAACAGGACAGGGTTTCGCCGGCCTTTTCGCGGATCAGCTCCACTTTGAGGTGTTCGCCCCGCGCTGAGAAATAGTCGAGCGCCTCCTGCTGGGAAATGATGCTGGGCTCGTAGGGCATGTTCTGCACGGCCAGTTCCCGCATTTTCTCTTCAATTTTCGGCAGATCGCTTTCGGTGAAGCTCTCAGGGCGCTCGAAATCGTAATAGAAACCATCACTGATGGCCGGCCCGATGCCGAGATGGGTCCCGGGAAACAGGGCGTGGACGGCGGCCGCCATCAGATGCGATGTGCTGTGGCGATACACCTCCACCTGCTCATCTGCATTCTCAATCTCGCCCGTTCTGCCGTCAGCGTAAATGACTTTCAGTGCCATAACTCTAGCGGTCCCTCTCTCGCATCGCCCCGCTCCGGGGCGCCAAGCAAGGTGCACCGTTCCTTATCATCAGCATGTAAATGGTTTGGAGGATTTTGTCTGGATCCGGGGCGCAGAATTCATCGCGGTTTTCTCGTAACCTGTTATGGCTCCTGTCAGGTCTCCTGGTAGGCGCGAGCGGATTTGAACCGCTGACCCCTTCCGCGTCAAGGAAGTGCTCTCCCCCTGAGCTACGCGCCTATAAAACAAGCGCTTAGGCTACCAGAAAGGCTGAAAAACTGTCAACAGTATTCCGGCGCGTTCGCCCCTATTGGATCTTTTTCGCAGCCTGCACGCCCTTTTTCAACACTTCCACGGCCTTGTCAAACTGCTCCTGTCTGACTTTTGCCTGCAACTGCTTGTATTTGGCGGTGTCCTCCTGCCCGTCAAAGTAGGAGTCGACCAGCAAATCCTGGAGCTTCTGGGCGTCGGGAGACTCCACGTCCGGCTTGATTCCCGCATCCCTGAGCGTCACATCGTTTTCAATCATTTTGCCGTCGGGCGTGTAGAACTTTGCCGTGGAGAGGATCAGCACGGCACCGCTCTTCAGCGCAATCCGCTTCTGGATCGAACCCATGCCGAAAGACCTTTCGCCGATCACGGCGGCACGCCCATTGGCTTTGAGGGCGCCGGCAACGATTTCGGCGGCGCCTGCCGTCGATCCGTTTTCGAGAACCACCATCGGCAGATCCGTCAGGCATTTGTCCGCCGCCGCCTTGATTTCCTGGATGATCTCACCGGTACGCGCCTTGCTGGTGCAGATCGTGCCGGTCTTGAGAAAGAAATTTGCCAGATCGGCGCCCTCACTGGCCCCCCCCCCGGCGCAATCCCGCAGGTCAAGGACCAGCTTCTGAGCGCCCGCTGAAACCAGGGTTTTCAATTTCAGCCGGACCTGTTCGATGGCGGCAGCATTCAGCGAGGAGATTTCCACCACGGCAATTTTCTCATCGACCATCCGCGAGGCCACCAGCGGTTCGCTGATTTTGCGCACGATCTGAATATCGATCGGCTTGGTCTGGGCCCCGCGAAATACCGAAACCTTGACGGAAGTTCCAGGAGCGCCGCGGAGAATGCTGTCGGCTTCCAACAGGCTGCTGTCTTCCACATTTGCGCCATCAATGGCCGTCAGATAATCCCCCGGCCTGACACCCGCGCTTTCCGCGGGCCCCCCACGCTCGGTCGCAACCACGTGAATGATGTTGGCCCGCTTTGAAAGCACCATGCCGACGCCCGCCGCAAACTCCTTGCGGCTGTCGAGAACCTGGACTTTCTCCTTGGAAAGAAAGGTGCTGTAAGGATCGAGCGCCTCCATCAGGCCGCGCATGGCGCCTTGCTGAACCTTGTTCATGTCGGGCGCTTCCACGTAATCCTTATTCACGTAGCCGAGAGCGTCCATGAACACCTCAATGGCCGGATAGGTCTTGTCTCTCCCTGCAATCACATTGCCAAAAAAAACCGCGGACGCACCGTAAAGGATGATCACGGCAGAGAACAGAAAGATCACAGCTTTTCCTTTTTGAAACATTGCACCTCCAGGACATAAACATCCAAACCAAAGCATTATATAGTATTGCGGGAATTCAGGCAAATGGACAAAAACAGTAGACAGGAGACAGGAGTCAGGAGACAGTAGAAAAACCGAATGATCAGAGAACCTCACAGTGCAGCTGAGCTTCCGTGATCCCGCAAAATGCGCGGGCCGACAGGACCACCCGGAGAGCTACCTCAATGCATTTTTCTACTGTCTCCTGTCTACTGTCTCCTCCCTTCCACATTGACGGCATCAGAAGGCTGTGTTCCAATTATCCGGATGCGACACGGGCGGATTCTGGGATTGGATTTCGGCACCAAAAACATCGGCCTTGCGACCAGTGACGAGATGGGATGCACGGTGCATCCGCTTCCCTCGATCCCGAACCGCAACCGGCGCGATCTGCTCATGAAGCTAAAAGCCGTTGTCCGGGAGCATGCGGTGGCATCGATCGTGATCGGGCTGCCGCTCAATATGGATGGAAGCTCTGGAAAGGCGGTCGAGCGTGTCCGGCGCTTTGCCGGGATTCTGGTGCGTGAACTGGCCCTTCCCCTTTATGAAGCCGACGAGCGTCTGTCCACGGTGGAGGCTGCGGGGATGTGGCGCGAAATGAAGGTGCGGCAGCAGCGTAAATACCGCTCCGTGGACTCGCTGGCGGCCGCCCTTATTCTGGAGCGTTTCCTGACGGAAGCCTGATCAGTGCGAAAATACTGGATCGCAGCCATTCTGGCCATAGTCGTGCTCGTCGCCGCGCCTTTATTCTGGGTGCGGCGGGAGCTGTATGGTCCCTACTACGGCGCTCAATCCGCCGAAACATTTGTCGACATCCCGCACGGCGCGGGAATCCGTGCCATTGCGGCCGCCCTGCAATCCGGCGGCGTGCTGCGCCACCAGTTCCCCTTCATTTTTTATGTTCGCTGGACCGGGCAGGGTCGGCTGATAAAAGCGGGCGAGTATCGATTCACCTCTCCGGCAACCCCCGTACAAGTCATGCAGCGCCTGATCAGGGGCGACGTCTACTATCGCATGCTGACAATTCCGGAGGGACTCACCGCAAAGGAAATAATATTGCTAATGGCCCGCGGCGGTCTCGGAGATGAAAAAAAGATGGAAATCCTGATCGGTCGCACCGACTGGATTGCAGATCTTTCACCCGCTGCGCGCAGCCTGGAAGGATTTCTTTTCCCAGACACTTATCGTTTTTCCCGCCGCACGACCCCGGAACAGCTCCTCAAGGCAATGATCGATCAGTGCAGGACGCGACTGAAAAACCTGCTCGGCGAGAAGGCACCGGCGCCCGGCTGGACCGTTGCGGATATCGTGATCCTGGCCTCCATGGTCGAGAAAGAGGCCAAAACACCCGAAGAGCGCCGTCTCGTCGCTTCCGTGCTGGCCAATCGGCTGAAACTGAAAATGCCCCTGGCCTGCGATCCTACCATCATTTATGCACTCAAGCAGACAGGCACCTTCTCCGGCAACCTTCACAGGGCGGATCTCGGCCTGAATTCTCCCTACAATACATACATTCATGCCGGGCTGCCTCCGGGGCCGATCGCAAATCCCGGTGTGGACGCCTTAAGGGCGGCGCTTGCGCCCGCGGAGAGCGATTATCTCTACTATGTGTCCCGCAACAACGGCAGCCACGTTTTTTCCAGGGATCTCCGATCTCACAATCTCGCCGTCGACCGCTATCAACGTCGCCGCCAGACAGGGCGGTAGCGCCCAACGCCGCATAGTTTTTGTGCAACCACGATTATGACGGATCAGAGCATGGCGCCGAAGGCGCCTCTGGAGTGCGGCGCCCCGGCGCCGCTTTTTCGATCCGCAGTCCAGCTTTATTGACTTGGGAGGGAGGACGGTGATAGGATTCTATTGTGAGAGGAAAGTTACTAAGAATCCAATCTATTAAAGTAATCGCAGCTCTTGCCGTCTGGGCATCAACGCTGCTCACCTTGTGCTGGGCTCAGCTTCCCAAACCCTCCCTCCCGGACCCAATCAAGTTTATCAACCGGCGCGAGCTGGTCATGCGGGCCTCGCGCGCCGTGCTGGAACAGCTGGGCTATCGCATCGAACTCGATGATCCGCAGGGGGGAAGGATCGTAACCAGGCCATACGAGTTTGTTTCGGGAGCTCTGACTTCATCCGAGGTGGACAAGGTTGCAGTCAAGACCGATACCGTGACCGGAAGCTGGCTTCGGGCTCAGTACGTAGTGGAGACAGTATTCGAGGCCATTTCCCCAACAGAGACTCTGGTTACGGTAAGGACCCAGATGCAAGCTCTGAACCGGGATGTGTCGGGGACGGAAAAATGGGTGACCATCCAGTCCCTTGGATCCGTGGAAAAGCGTGTCCTTGGCAAGATCAGCATGAGAGTCCTCGGTTTCGAGCCGGAGTTCAAGGATAACAAGGGCTTCTGGGACAAAAAACCGCAGCCGCCCACGATCAAGAAGAAGCACTAGCCGAATGTGCGTTCTGTTGTTGTCCTACAACCCGCTTGCCGCCAGAGTCGCCCTGGTGGTACTGGCGATTCTGTTGATTCTGGGCTTTCTTCTCTACCAGCTTCACAGGCAACGCACCCACCGCCGGCGCGCCCGGGAAGAACACGCCGCACCGGCAACCGCGCCTCTGCCTGCAGACCGGCCCATGTTTCACGACTCGGTGCGCCCCGGTTCCCAGGCTCTGCGCGATGGGGGCCGGATTGCCCTCATCCTGTTGGCGACCTGCGTGGCCGCCGGCCTCGTGATTGTCGTCCTGCCGCAGGGCACGGTCGACCGTCTGGCACAGAATCTCAGGCTCAGGAACCCCCAGGCCCTTGCCCAGGAAAGGATCTCGCTGCTCTATCTCGGAGATGAAACCAGGGGCAAGGAATTCCACATTCAGGGTGTGATCAGGAACATTTCCACCGAGCCGATCGAGAAACTTGATACTACGGTGCGCCTCTATGCGCCCGACGGGAGCCTGCTGGAAACCCTGGTGGTTCGAATGGATATCGAGCAGATCGCTCCCGACGCGACATCTTCTTTCCACCTCACGTATCCGGATTATAAAGGACAATTCGGCAGCTACGCCGTAGATTTCAAGCTGCGTCAGGGCGACCCCCTGCCATACAAGGACATGCGACGGGGTGGGTGAACGCTTCCGCTCCGGCTTCCCTGCAATGAACCCAAGGGCTGCGCCCTTGATATCCCGCCAAAAAGCGGCGGGATATGAGAAGCCAGGAGCCAGAAGGGATCCGTGGGGGTTTTCACTCCCCGATGGGGATGAGATCGACGCAGCGATTCCGGCTTCTGGCTTCCGGCTTCTGGCTTCTAACGAGAACAAGATTCCTATTACGCTTCGCACAATAGTATGAACAAGCACAGTCTTCTGCACCTGCTTCCCTATCTGAACCGCTACCGCGCCAAGTTGGCCGCCGGCACGAGCATGGTGATCTGCACGGTTGCCGTAAGCATGGTCGCCCCGTGGGTGTTGAAGTACGTTGTGGACGACATCCAGGAGGCATTCGCCGCCGACAAACTCCCGGTATATGCGGCCATGATTGTGGGAATTTCCGCGCTGGAAGGATTTTTCCGCTTCTGGATGCGCAGGATTCTGATCGGCCTGAGTCGGGACATTGAATATGACCTGCGCAATGACTTTTTCGCCCACTTGCAGAAGATGTCCCTGTCCTTCTACCAGGCGCACAGCACGGGCGACGTAATGTCCCGGGCTACCAACGACCTGAGCGCCGTCCGGTCCGTGCTCGGTCCGGGAATCATGTACTCCGCGACCACCATCGTCACGGTCGCGGCCGCCACCGCGGTTCTCCTCCGCTTGAACTGGAGACTTACGCTGCTTGCCTATATTCCGCTGGTCCTGGCCGCCCTGGGGGTAAAAAAATTCGGCAGCCAGATCCACGACCGCTTCGAGAGCATCCAGGAACAATTTTCTTCCATCAGCACGCGGGTGCAGGAGAACCTTGCGGGCATCCGTGTCGTAAAGGCCTTCGCCCGCGAGGACTCTGAAGTCGAGAGGTTTCAAGAGCTCAATGGGGATTACGTCCGGCGCAGTGTATCGCTGATCCGCCTGTGGGGAATCTTCTACCCCATGATGTCGGCCCTCATCGGTTTTTCCGCGGTGGCCCTGCTCTGGTACGGCGGGCGCCAGGTAATTCAGGGACGGCTCACGCTCGGCGAGTTTGTCGCATTCCTGGGCTATTTATCCATGCTCACGTGGCCCACCATCGCCACCGGCTGGGTCATCAATATTTTCCAGCGCGGCGCCGCCTCGATGGACAGGATCTTGCGGATTCTGCAGACCGAGCCCGAAATCAGGGATCAAGGCGCTCTGCCCGCCCCGCCTTCCGGCGGCGGCACGCTCGAAATCCGGAATCTGTCGTTCCGCTATCCGAACTCGGATCGTCTGGTGCTCCGCAACATCAGCCTGAGCGTGCCTGCCGGGCAAACTCTGGCAATTGTCGGGCACACGGGCTGCGGCAAATCGACATTGATCAACCTCATTTTGCGCCTGTACGATCCGCCGCCCGGCGCCATCATGGTCGACGGCACGGATGTGCGGCTCTGGCCGCTGCACGACTTGAGAAGGCTGATCGGATATGTGCCGCAGGAGACCTTCCTGTTCTCCGATACGATCCGGGCCAATATCGCCTTCGGCCTCGGAAACGGAAGCCCGGACAGCGGGCTGGAATGGGCAGCCCGGATCGCCGCCATCGCCGAGGATATCCGCGGATTTCCGCAGGGATTTGAGACCCTGGTCGGAGAACGCGGCATCACGCTCTCGGGCGGGCAGAAGCAGCGCGTCGCCATCAGCCGCGCGCTCGTGAAGGCGCCCAGGATTCTTGTGCTGGACGATTCCTTATCGAGCGTCGACACCTACACGGAAGAACGCATCCTGCAGGGACTGCAGGAGATCATGAAAGACCGGACCACCATTCTGGTGTCGCACCGCATCTCCACGGTAAAGAATGCCCACCATATTATTGTTCTCGAGGAAGGCGCCATCGCAGAACAGGGGACTCATGAAGCCCTGATGGCGCAAAACGGGGCGTATCTGTCGCTCTATCAAAAGCAGCTCCTGGAGGAGGAACTTGCCTCGGCATAGTCGACCACGCCAAAAAGGCGTGGCTTTGGCCTGCCCTGCACAGCGGGGCGAATCGAAGCACCCTTCGGGGTCGGAATCGGTATCGGTATCGGTATCGCTATCGACCGGGGGTGAACCTCAATCCCGAGGTCCATCGGCTCATCATGATTTCGAATGCCGATACCGATTGCGATCCCGATTCCAATCCCGACCCCGAGGATTCTTCGCGCTTGACCGCGAAGTGTATCGTTACCCACGGCTCGCGCGAACGGCAGAGCCTTTCAGGATCGCACAGCCAAAGGGCGTGGTTTTAAGTTGAAATAAGACCGGGCGGGTCGCGACAGCGGCCTTTGAGGGAAAGACAAATGGCGGATCCGCATGAAGAACAGGTGCTCGGGAAAGCCTATGATGCGCGCTTGATGCGGCGCCTGCTGCGCTATATCCGCCCCTATCGCGGCTCGGCGGCGCTGGCCTTTTGCTATATCATCGCCGGATCGGCGCTGTCGGTCCTGCCGCCCTACCTCACAAAAGTCGCCATCGACCGGTATATCCGCACTTCCGATCTTGCCGGCCTCCACGGCATCGCGGTGATCTATATCCTCGCGCTGCTCGGGAGTTTTGCGTTCAGCTACGCCCAGACCTGGGTGCTGAACCTGATGGGCCAGCATATCATGTACGACCTGCGGCTGGAGATCTTCGGCCACCTGCAGAAATGCGACGTCGCTTTCTTCGACAAGAATCCGGTCGGCCGCCTCATGACGCGGGTCACCACCGACGTGGACGCCTTGAATGAGATGTTCACCTCCGGCGTGATTTCCGTTTTCGGGGACATTTTCACGCTGGCCGGCATCGTGGTGGTGCTCTTCTTGCTCAACTATCAGCTTGCGCTGGCGATCTTTTCGGTGATTCCGCTGCTTTTCCTGATAAGCTTTATTTTCAAGATCAAGGTGCGCGCGTCCTTTCGGCGCGTGCGCACCGCGATCGCCCGCATCAACGCATTCCTGCAGGAAAACATCACGGGCACGACCGTCGTGCAGAGCTTCGTGCAGGAGCGCCGCCAATACCACCGCTTCACCCAGGTAAACCAGGAACATCGCGACGCCAACCTGCAATCGGTTTTCTATTACGCGCTCTTCTACCCGCTGCTCGAGCTGGTGGGCGCGTTTGCCGTTGCGCTGGTCGTTTGGTACGGAGGAATCAAGGTGTTCCAGGGCGCCCTGACCCTCGGCGCCCTGGTAGCCTTCGTGCAGTATTCAGACCGCTTCTTCCGCCCGATTTCCGACCTGAGCGAGAAATATACGATTTTGCAATCGGCGATGGCGGCTTCCGAGCGCATCTTCAAGCTCCTGGACACGCCGCCCGGAATCGTTTCCCCCGCACCGCCCAAGGCAGCGGCGGTGTCGGAGGGTACGATCGAGTTTCGCAACGTCGGCTTTGCCTATCACCGGGACGAACCCGTGCTGACCGATGTGTCTTTCTCGGTAAAATCCGGAGAAAAGCTCGCGCTCGTCGGCGCCACCGGCGCCGGCAAAACGACCATCATCTCGTTGCTCAGCCGCTTTTATGACGTCCAGCAAGGGCAGGTTCTGATCGATGGGGTGGACGTGCGCGACTACGACCTGCGCGGACTGCGCCGGTCGATCGGGGTGGTGCTGCAGGATGTTTTTCTGTTTTCCGGCAGCGTCGCGGAAAACATCCGTCTTGGCAACCGCCTCATAGGCGATGATGCCGTGGCCGCTTCCGCCGAAACGGTCCACGCCGCCGGTTTCATTCAGCGGCTGCCGCTGCAGTACCACACGGAAGTAGGGGAGCGCGGATCTTCCCTGTCGGTCGGGCAAAAACAGCTGCTCGCGTTCGCACGCGCGCTCTCCTATGATCCGAGGATTCTGGTGCTGGACGAAGCCACCTCGAGCATCGACACCGAAACCGAACTGTTGATCCGCGATGCGCTGGAGAAACTGTTGGCGGGCCGGACGTCCATCATCATTGCCCATCGCCTCTCCACGGTGCAAAGAGCGGACCGCATTCTCGTCCTGCATCGCGGCCGCGTCCGGGAAGTAGGCACCCACCAGGAACTCCTCAAGCAGAAGGGCCTCTACTGGAAGCTCTACCAGCTCCAATATAAGGACCAGCTGGGTGCGGAGATTAAACTTTGTCCGGACCTCTCCCCCCGCGTATAATGATTGCCAAAGAGCGCGCTGGGAGCTCGGGAGCGGCGCCCGAAATCAGCAACGGATTCAACGCGGAAGCAAGTAAAGGGGCACGCCGGATAATCAATGTCACGATGGGGGACGCTCCTACCTTCCATTGCGCACAGACGGCGCGCAGGGCACCATGATCGGCGAAACTCTGGGGCATTATCGGATTCACGAACAGATTGGTGCCGGCGGCATGGGTGTCGTGTATCGCGCGACGGATACGCAGCTGGGACGTGACGTTGCGCTGAAGGTTCTGCCGGACGGCTTCGCCCGCGATTCCGACCGATTGGCGCGCTTCAAACGCGAAGCCCACTTGCTGGCTTCTCTCAACCATCCGGGCATCGCTACCATTTATGGATTGGAAGAATCCGGCGAAGTTCGCGCCATTGCCATGGAGCTGGTGGATGGGCCGACGCTTGCCGATCGTCTGAAGGGCGGGCCGATCCCGCTCGAAGATGCGCTGCCCATTGCCGGGCGGATCGCGGAGGCGCTGGAAGCAGCGCACGAGAAAGGCATCATCCACCGCGACCTGAAACCCGCCAACGTGAAGGTCACTCCCGACGGCAAAGTCAAGGTGCTCGATTTCGGCCTCGCAAAAGCGCTCGTCGAGTCATCAGGTGCCAGCAATATTACGGGATCCCCGACAATCAGCGAACTCGCCAGTCGCAGTGGTGTGATCCTGGGCACGGCAGCCTACATGAGTCCTGAGCAGGCGCGGGGCAAGCCGCTGGATCGGCGCACAGATGTCTGGTCGTTTGGCTGCCTGCTCTACGAAATGCTGACGGGCAGGATCTCCTTCGGCGGCGATACCGTCTCCGACACAATTGCCCGAATTCTCGAGCGCGAACCGAACTGGAATGCTCTTCCCGAAAAAACGCCGCAAGGAGTGCGCAACGTGTTGCGCCGTTGCCTCCAGAAGGATCCGCAGCGGCGCCTGCACGACATGGCCGACGCGCGGCTTGAAATCGAAGAGGCCGTCGCCTCGCCCCTTTCCAGCGTGCCGGAAGCCGGGCCTTCGGTGGCTGGATTGCGGGCTATGTGGCGGAACAGCGCTCTGCTCTGGATAAGCATGATTATCGGGATCGCCGGCATAAGTTTCGGCATCTGGGCGCTTATGCGCACGCCTCCTTCCGCGCACGGTCCGCTGATGCGTTTCTCGATCACCCTGCCGGTGAATGAGCAGCTGGGGGGATTGGACTTTCCCAGCCTGGCGCTCTCGCCGACGGGCACCCATGTGGCGTATGTTGCGAGCCGCGGCAGCATGTCGCGCCTCTTTCTGCACCGCATGGACAACCTTCAGGATGAACCGATCTCAGGCACCGAGCGCGCGCTCGGCCCTTTCTTTTCACCCGACGGATTATGGCTTGGATTCTTCGCTGATGGAAAACTCATGAAGACTTCCATCGGCGGCGGCGCCCCGACAGTCCTGTGCGATGCCCCGATCGGGTTCGGCGCTGTTTGGGGAGTCGATAACACCATAACCTTCGCGCCAACCGGGGGATCGGGATTGATGCAGGTATCCGCCGCCGGCGGCGCCCCTCGTGAGATCACCAAGCTCAATGAGGAGAAGGGCGAATTCAGCCATCGATGGCCGGATCTGTTACCGGGCGGAAAAGCTATCCTTTTCACAGTGGGTGCCACGGGCAGCTGGGATGATGCGCAAATCGTTGCGCAGTCCCTGGAGACTGGCGAACGGCACGTTCTGATCACCGGGGGCACATTCCCTCATTACCTCTCCACCGGGCATTTGGCTTACGCACGCGGTGGCTCATTGATGGCGGTACCGTTCGATATCACGTCCCAAAAAGTCACGGGTTCCGCAGTGGTTGTTATTCCCAAGATCTGGGAATCCATTGACGGCGCCGTGCAGTTCAGTCTCTCGCCTCAAGGCCACATCGTCTTCATGTCCGGCGGCCCCGCCGGGCGCGAACACAAACTCGTGTGGGTGGACCGGAACAAATCAGTGGAACCTCTGGCTGCACCCATGCGTGATTACTCGGAGCCGAGGCTCTCGCCGGATGGCAGGCGGCTGGCTGTCACGATCACAGAAAACTCGGAAAACGTCTGGATTTACGATATCCCTACCGGGTCGTTCACGCAACTGACCTTCGAGGGCCATAATTCCATGCCGGTGTGGACGCGCGACGGGGCCCGGATCGCGTTTGCGTCGAACAAAGCAGGCGCCCTAAACCTGCTCTGGAAACAGGCGGACGGCATTGGCGCCGATGAACGACTGGCAACCAGCAGCCAGTCCCAGGCCCCTTACTCATGGTCACCCGGCAGCCATAGCCTTGTCTTTGTCGAGCAATCCCCCACGACGGGCCGCGACATCTGGATGCTCTCGACCGACGGCGACCTCAAGTCCCGGGCGATTCTGCAGTCACCCTCCAATGAGACAGGGCCCGCTTTATCGCCCGATGGCCGTTGGCTTGCCTATGTCTCGGACGATTCCGGGCGCAACGAAGTATATGTCGTTCCCCTTGGGAGTGCCTCCGCCACGCAAGCCAGGCGGCAGGTCTCAACGGATGGCGGTACCGAGCCGCTCTGGAGCCCCGAGGGGAATGAGATTTTCTACCGTGTGGGAAGCAGGATGATGATCTCCAGAACCAGGACTGTGCCCGACTTCCAGGCCGGCCCGCCGCAAATCCTGTTCGAAGGGACCTACGAAAAAGGGCGGGAATCCCGCCCGGCTTATGATGTTTCCGCCGACGGCAGGCGTTTTTTGATGGTCAGAACCAATACAAGCGAAGCGGCGCCCGTCGCATTCGAGCTCGTCCTGGAGTGGTTCGAGGAGCTGAGGCGCCACCTGCCCAAATAGATTCCTGCCATCATCGACGCGCGCGTTTTGGAATGCCCAGTTCAGCGAGCTTCGCGGTGATCGCTTTCCCGTGACTCGTGGGCATGACCTGCTTGTCGATGTATTGCACTTTCCCGTCCATGCCGATGTAAAACGTCCATCGTGCGATGCTCGGAGAGGCGACGCCGTATGCTTCCGCCACCTTCCTTGTGGGATCACACAAAAGCGGGTAATCCACCCCCAGCGACCGCGCATACGCTTGGTTCGTTTCAAAAGTATCGACACTGATGGCGAATAATGCGGCATTGAACGCGCGGATTTCGTCGCCGCTCTCACGGAGCGACTGGCATTCCGCTGTTCAGCCACCGCTGAATGCCTTGACAAACCAGACAAGAACCACCGCCTGCTTGCCACGGAAATCAGCCAGATTATATGTCCTGCCATCCGATCCTGTGAGCGAGAATGGAGGTGCCGGATCGCCGGCTTTGAGCTGAACCGGCGTCCGCGCTGAGACGACTTGCAGCATACCAGTGCCGGCGATGACCGCCAGGTACAGGAACATGCTCACGTCTCGAAAGACCCGCATAAAATACCCCCTGTCTTGAATGTCGGCGTGCTTACCTATGCGCCGAGCCGAGAGATTGAGAGCCACCCGAGGCAACTACAACCTCACGAAAGGACATCTCAGGTTACACCGCGGGAGCCCGGCTTCCAGGCCCGTGATCATCACGAGCCGACCCAAGCGATCGCCAATCCCCCCGACGTGTTCATCCCTGCGATGGCTCGTTTAGCAAAGGCTGACCGAAATCCTAGTTGATTACCTCCAGCGATTCAAGCTGAAACCGAAAAGACTCGCGATTCGCAAAGCGTTTCGAGGATTTGCGGAATCAACGGGATGAAGGATTTCGCTTTCCCCAGTGAGGTGCGGGACATCGCTGATGCAGGCCGGGTAGCGCGGCAGCAGATCGACCTGAGCGTAAAAGCTCTCGAGAGCGGGCAACCCCGTGAGGCGGCGCGCAACATTCTGGCTTTCGTCCTGCTGGTCACGACCCCGATGATGAAACAGCCCTGAGCGGAATGTCATCGCCGCCTGCCCGCGGGCTCTTTTCCGGGAGCAGTCGGGGGGCGACCATTTTGCCTGCGATTGCGCTACAATGCCTCGGGACAACCGATGCCGACGGCGCAATTGAAATCACTCCCGCCGCGTGAGCGAGCCGTAGTCAGAGCCGCGCGCGTGAGCAAGCGAATGCTTGACGCAGGTCACGATCGACAAAGAGAACCGGACCGCAACATATCCGCTTGCTCACGCGCGTGGCTCCGTCGCTTCTGCCGAAGTCTTCTGCAAAACATCGAAATTCGGGCCTGCTATTTCGCCTTCTTCAGGAACGGCACGCCCTTGGTCATCCACTCGGGCGCCGGCTTGTCCTTGAGATAGTGGTCGTAGAACTGCTGGATCCGGACCAGGAAGTCCTTCTGGTTTTCCAGATTGCGCAAGCCGTGCGCCTCGCCCGGATAAGACAGCAGGATGACATTCTTTTTGTTGAAGCGCAGGGCGTTGTAAAACTCGACCGCCTGAAGCCACTCGACCGACCCATCGTCCGTGCCGTGCAGGAGCAGGAGCGGAGTGTTCATGGTCCGGGGGTGGAAAGCCGCGGACTGGTCGATGAAGAGCTGGAGGTCATCATAGGGATTGGTGCCGAACCGGCCCTGGCCGTAGATGTCATACCGGTGCTGGTTGGTGCCGCTCGACTTCCAGAGCTGGTTGAAGTCACTGATCAGGTCGGTCGCCGCGGCGCCGGCCACGATCGCGGCGAACATCTTCGACTGGGTGGAAATGAAAGCGGAGCCCTGGCCGCTGTAACTGTGGCCGTGCAGTCCGACCCGTTTCGGATCGGCGTAACCCAGGTCGATGACCTTCTGGACGGCGGCCTCGACACATTCGAGCATGTCCGAGTGTGAAGTGCGCGTGCGAAAATGGATGTCGGGCTGCATGACGAGGTAACCCTGGCTGACAAATCCCGCGAACTGCGGGCTCGATGCGTAGGCCGGAGTGGTGTAGGAGTGGAGGTTCTGAGAGTTCTTCTCATAGAAGTTGACCAGCATCGGCAGTTTCTGTCCCGGCCGGTAATCGTCGGGGATCGCCAGCGTGCTCTGCAAGCGTACGCCGCTCTTGTTCTTGAACTCGAACAGGATGCGGTGCCCCCATTTGTACTCCGATTGCTGCGGATTGGCGTCCGTTATCTGTTTGGGGTTCGCGAACCTGGTGTCGGTCACGTAGTAATTCGGGAAATCGGCGAACGTCGCCCGGGTGAAAAGCACGCGATCCGCCTTCTTTGCCTTGGTGATGCCGCCATAAGTATTATCTGTGTAAACGAGCCTCTTCAAGTCCTTGCCGTTGAGCTCGTAGTAGCCCGCCTTCTTTGTCCATTCGCCAAATGCCGTAAGAAGCACGGCCTTGGAGAGGTCGATGGTCCGGCTCTGCCCGCCGCGGCCGCCGCCGGGCCCCTGCCTGAGGACGGCAGCCTCTCCGTTCTCGTAATCCTGCCCGGCGAGGTCGGCCATGTCTGCCTGGCCTTCCAGCCTCGTGACGGCCGCCTGGTCCGCCTCGCCTTCCAGGGGCTGGTAGCGGAAGCGGATCTCATCGCGCGTGCCGGCGCCGCTGGTCAGGTTGATCGCCGGGGAACCGTCGTAGGGCTGCAGATAGAGATCATGTTTGTGATTGAGGACCACTCCCTTGCCGTCCTTGGCATAACCGGCGACGTTGTACGACGGCTTGATTCCGGGATGATCAAAATCCTTGTCGACGAAGCTGACCGCGGCCTTCTGCGTCAGGTTCCTGATTTCGCCGGTCTCGAGGACGTAGTCCCAGACATGGCCGTCCTTCCAATAGAGGAAGTGCTTCGAGTCGGGCGACAAGCCAAAAGTCGCGCCCTGCGCCTTGAACATCAGCGTCCGCTCCCCGGTCGCCGTATTGACGCGGTAGTAATCCACCTTGGATTCCTCCCAGTCGGAGATATAGGCGCGATCGTCGCGGCCGATGCCCCAGGCCTCGTTCTGCGTCAGCTGGATATTCCTCATGCTCTCATCGGTGAGCCTGACGAACTTTTTCGTGGCCAGGATGTAATCGGCCCGGAATGTGAAATTCCGGTCGGTGTTGGCGCGGATCATCTGCTCGGCCTGGATGCGATCGTCCTTCCAGTGCCAGATGTCTACGTTGGCGATCGCAGGGGCATCGTCTCGCCTTCTCTCCGGTTCCTTTTCCTGTTCCTTGATTGAAAAGAAGACCTTGCTCAGGTCCTCGCTCCAGGTCAGGGCCCCTTTTTCGCTGATCACCATGTCCTTTGGGAAATCGGCGGCATCGGCCGATTTGAATTCGAAGCGCTCGGGTTCCTTGTCCAGACCTTTGAAAACCATGAGACTGTTCTCTCGTTCCACAAAGCCGGTTTTCTTCGCGCCCTTGAGCAACGCGAGCGCGGTGCCTCCGTCATCCCAAACCACTCGTTCGTAGAGAGCCTTGCCGCTATCCAACGTCCGGCGGGTTCCGGATGCGAGGGAGAGAATCGAAATGCCGTTGCCCGTCATATCCGCGGCATCGGTGGCAAAGGCGAGGGTGGTTCCCCCCTTGTTGACCGCAAACTCCCCGGTGCTCCCGAACATTTCGTCCACGCCCCGGTCGAGTTGCCGGATGATCATGTCCGTCCCGTTGTGAACGGCCTCCCGGTCGAGTTTCGGTTTCTTCATGATCAGGACCCGGGAACCCTCGGCAAAAGCGAAAGAGGCGATGTTGTCCCAGGACGTCTTTTCGCCGCTCGCGAGGTTGAGCAGTTCGAGCTTGCGAGCGGGCGCAGCGGCCGGTGCCGCGGCGGCCGCGGCAGGCGCGCCGCCCCGGCCAGTCGAACTCGGCGCAGGAGCGCCGGGCGCCGCGGCGCCGCGTCCCCCGCCCCCGCGCGCGCCGGCAGCGCCGGTGCGCTCGGGCGGATTCACGAAATAGGCGATCCAGCGGGAGTCGTCGGAAAACTGCGGACCTCCTCCTCCGCCAGCGGCAGGCGCGCCCCCGCCCCGCCCGCCGGCTGCCTGCGGCCCGAGCGATATCGTGTACAGTTTCTCACCGTCGAGCTGCCGGACGAACAGAGTCGATTCCCCTTCGCGGGGCCGGTAGATATAGCAGGCCCACTGCCCGTCATCCGTCAACGCCACCCAAGCGATCGATTTCCATCGGCCGTAATCTTCGATGGTCAGGGCCTTCTTTTCGCCCGCTGCCGCTTGTGCAGGCTGGGCCTGGCCCTGCGCCTGCGGCCCACCGCGGAGTCCCACGGCCGGAAGCACAACCGCCAGGATCGCAGCAATCAGGATGAACATTCGGAATTGTGATTTTTTCATTTGCGTCTCTCCTCACTGGATTCACTCGAATCGACACGGCGGTCTCAACAGCCGCAGCTCCGACCCCCCGTGTCCCGGCGCGCCGGTGGTCCGGTTGCTTTGCCTGGGCCTCGCACCGAAAGCGGCAGCACTGACACAGTTCGAGCGGTTCTTATGCTGCGGCATGTTGCGGATCATACGCCAAGAAGCGCTTTCCGGAATGAATTTTTTTGGGCGGCGCGCACCCAGATCTATCGGTCGTCCGAAGAAGGGAAAAACAAAAGCCTTACCGAGTAAATAATAGACCTGCGTCTCCGTCCCCGCTTCAATCTCAAAACATTTGCCAGCCCATGACTTAATACCCCCGCTACCCTTAGTACTCGAGTTCATAAATACGGTAACGTATTTTCGCCCCTCGGGGATTCACGGGCTGGAAGCCCGTGCCACGTTAACAGGCAGTCGTGGCACGGGCTTCCAGCCCGTG
>Ga0315277_10001086_pt1 | contig 40387 bp, 48 predicted proteins | sample YL17G05_15_MG_FD_203695 | JGI IMG/M metagenome (GOLD analysis project Ga0315277, IMG submission 203695) | Sediment microbial communities from Yellowstone Lake, YNP, Wyoming, USA - YL17G05_15 | ecosystem: Environmental > Aquatic > Freshwater > Lake > Sediment | place: USA: Wyoming | collected...
CGATAACAAGCACTTTGCGTCCCACGTTCTTCTCGAGCATGTGAAACACGCTCGGAGGGGGACCGCCGCTTTCGGACATGGCTACCAGCAAATCAATAGGCGGGTTTCAGAGATAAAACTCTATCTCCGCCAAGTGGAGATATCTCCCGCACTTCCCCTTTTTTTGTGACGGTGTACTTCACGCTCAGATTTTTCTTAATCGAAAAAGTAGAGGTGGCTGCACGCGAGTGAATGGCTCCAATCATCGCCCTGGACCGGCAGCTGGCGGCTTAAAACAAATGCCGCCACAGCCACCGCCTAAAGTTTGCAAGGAAGCAAAAAATGGCATAGCCAAGGAGTTGAGTAAATGAGCGTAAAAGAATTCAGGCCTGTTTGTGAGAATGACCTGCGCGTTCTATTCCTGGATGAACTAAAGATTACCGCCAAAGAATTTGATGAGTTTTTCCAAATCGTAGAGGAGAAGACCCAACTAATAATCAAAATGCGAAAGTTTCTTGGAGATGAACGTTGGCGCCAAATCCTTGACCTCGTCGTTATGTGGAACGGTGAATATCAGAAGGCTCCAGCTAAACAATTCGTTATTCCCATAGGACCCGCTTTAAAGCAGCCGAGCACATCCCCTGATGTGCGTAGCGCACCTATACAGGGGGCACCGCAACCAAAACCTACACCTGCACCTGTCAGCGTTGTGGCTCCTGGTTACTATCCCAATTTTCCGATTGAGCGGCTTCTGTCACCACAACATTGCTTCCGCGTGAACATTGCAGAGGGCATAGAGGAGTTAATGGCTGAGATCAACGCTGCAGGCCGCATAATCGAACCGTTGATCTGTAAGCCATCCGTAACTTCACCAGGCAACATTTACTTGGGTCCCGGCGAGCGACGTCTTTTAGCAGCCAAGCAACTTGGCATGAAAACCGTGCCCGTTGTAGTCGATGATTTCAGCGACGTGGAATTCGACAAGATCCGCCTACTCGAGAACGTTGCCCGCAAGGACCTCACCGACTACGAAGTTGCGCAGGCCCTTGACTACATGCTACGCACATACCCACTGCTCTATCCAACCCAAGAAGCATTGGGCAATGACCTACAGAAAAACCAAGAATGGATCTCACATCATTTAGCAATGTTGCGTCTCGAAAAAGACAACATTATGCCACGTGCCATAATGGAAAAGATGACTGAAGGCCAAGCCAGAGCAATACTGTCGGCTCCGCAGGAAAAACAGAAGGAAATCGCCAAACAAATCGAAGAAGAAGGCAGAATCCCGCCGATGCGTGAAATTTCCAGCACGTCAGAAATTGAACGTAGAACCGCTGACACTGGGGTACCCGAGCCTCTACCAGAGTCTGGTACACCTGAGGCTTCAGCTCCTAAGCCTGAACCTCTTGACGTAGCCGACTTCTCCTGTCCTGAATGTCACCAAGATTTTCGCATTGAACACGTAACCAACAAACTACATCGATTCGTTCCAATCAAGAAGGAAGCATAATATTGTCAATTCGCTATCTCTATCGAGTTCTACCAGCTTCCAAACGCGTCTGCTCCTACTGGCGTTGCCAAATCCGAATACTCCGTAACCTTACCCAAACTGAAGATGGTCGCCTCTGGCATTATGGCTGCCTACAAACCGCCAAGGACGAGCAGTTCCGCTGCTTAGAATGTGGCTCAACCCTCGACGGAACGGGAGTAACTTACAACGATTATGCAGATGGACGACCCACACTTGGGTGTGGAAACTGCGGAGCTACCATTAGAATGCCAAGTAACTTTCGAGCTGTTATGAAAATAGGAAACTTGTGAGGTGGCTATGACATGAGTGAAATAATGTATTATTGCGTGGTTTGCGGAGAATTATTTGAGACATCATTTAGTCCCGAGGGCTACCCAAAAGTTGTGTGCGAGAAGGAACCTTGTCATGTTAGTTGGATGGATTGGCTAAGGCATAAAGCGAAAGGAGTAACTATACATTGCGTCTCGTGTGGAGACAACTTTCCTGTTAACTTCAGGAGATTTGGGCCTCCAACGATTGCATGCAGAAAATGCGGTTCACATCTTAAAGATGACAGAGAATACGCAAGGTGTTTAGCTCATCGTATACTTGCCCCACCATTTGGCTATAGAATTTCTGGCGAACCCGTACCTGTAGACGACCCCGCTGCGGTAAAAGGTTTCATGCTTAACCTGTTCACTAAGGCAACACCTGAAATTCGAAAGAAAATCTTACAGTCCAGCCATAGGCGTATGATTTCAGAACTTAGAAAAAATGGGTTTACGACTCCGCTGAGAGGTGGCTGAATAAATTGTCCAAGTCAGTGAAGTATAGAAACCCTAAGGAAAGCAGCGAGTCATCCCATTTTAGAAAACCAATATACCCAAGCGAGCCAAAGCCTCTTAGAGACCCATCTAACGGTAGCGAGCCAAAAGACGGGAGGACCCCATCCAAGAATAGCGAGCCAACCCGCCCCAGTAAACCATGTTCCGCTAGCGAGCCATCCACTTGGAGAAATCCACAACACGTGAGCGAGCCAGTGTCAAACAGCAACCCACGAAACGAGAGCGAGCCACAAGGACTGAGAAACCCTGTTGGTTGTAGCGAGCCACCTAACCCAAGCAACCCACTCTGTGTTAGCGGTTTTAACCGTGAAGCCCTACGCCAACTTGTTGAAATCTACTATGATGTCCAAGATGTCCGCATACGAAGCTTCAATCGATTAAGGCAAGTTGGTGAAGTTAAAGGCGTCAACCCTGACATCCTCAAACAACTTGAAAACCAAATCAAAGACTACATCGCCGCGGAAGTCAAGGACATCCCAATAGTCAAGGTTTTTCTAAAGCCAATCAAGGGTATAGGGCCTATTCTCAGCGGTGGCTTACTCGCCTGGTTAGACCCGCATAAAGCACCACACGCAAGCAGCTTCTGGCGCTACTGCGGCTTACATGTCACCAACGGACATGCTATCAAACGTGAAAAAGGCAAAAAACTTGACTTTCCACTTCGACTGCGAACCTTAACTTGGAAAGTCGCCAAATCATTTGTGCGAGCCAGAACACCATTTTACCGTGACATCTACGACGAAGCAAAGGTCATTGGAAACGAGAAACTTCGCAACCCAATTCAAAACCCAGAAAACTGCCCCTTGTACAAAGATTGTGTAGCGAAACTTCGAGGAAAAGCTAAAAGAATTGGAACTAACTCCAAGAAGCCACCGTGCAAACTTCACATAGACTCACGTGCTATGCGAAAGATGGTTAAACGCTTCTTAGCTGACTTTTGGGCTGCTTGGCGTAGTCTCGAAGGCTTACCAGTTAGTCAACCCTACGCAGTCGCAGTATTACACCACACCAGCCAGAACCCACTAGAAGCCCAAGCAGCTCTAGCGAGCCAATGCGAATTAGAAACCCGAGGTGACAAAGCGAGCCATCTACGATTAGAAACCCATAGAAGCGAAGCGAGCCATACAAGGCTAGAAAACCATTCCGCAAAAGCGAGCCAACTCATTTTAGAAAACCAGAGACTGAAAGCGAGCCATTGTAGCCTAGAAAACCATTGTTCTAAAGCGGATGAGGTGGCTGTATGATAGAGTCGCACCCTAGTGCCGGGTCGGGCGGCGCCTTAAAATCCAATGGCGCCCAGCCACCATCCCAAAAACAACTCATTATTCTCTGTTTTCCTGATACAGGTCCTTCTATCATGGAGAAAATTTTGGAACATTTGAAAAAGCTCGAAATTGAAAGGTATGATTTTCTCATTATCAACAAAGAGTTACACAGCATCTCAAAACAAGAACTTCTACAAATTCTCAAGGAGGCTTCTGCACTGTGACTGTTCACGATAAGATTCTGTTGGGTTTTGAGGTTCTTAATCGTGATGATAAAGGCAACATTATGAACCCTGAAACTGCAGGAGAACCTGTGTATGTAGGGCTTCATCACTTAGCCATTTTTGGAATGACTCAACTCTCTGGGAAGACAACAGCTCTCGAAGCATTGATTAGCCGCAGCGGGCTCCGCGCCATCGCCTTCAAAACTAAGCGTGGTGAGGCTGGTTTTACTACGTACAATCTGGTCACGCCGTACTATAAGCCTCGAGCTGATTGGCAGTTTGTTGAAGGCTTGGTTAATGTTGCTCTCGGTGAGAAGGTGAAGTTTGAGCCTGGCATGCGCTATGCGATTATGAAGGTTTGTAGGGGTCGTAAGGACTTACATGACATTCAGAAAGCTGCTCGAGAGGAAGGCCAGAAGGCCAGAAGCGAATTCATGAGGTCTGTTTACGAGAAACTTGACGCTTATCTAGATATTGTTTTGCCTGAGTTGGAGAAATGGATTTTCAGCGAGCAGCTCGAGGTGAAGGAAGGCGTCAACGTCATGGACTTATCAGGCATGCGCTTGGAGACGCAACACCTGGTCATAGCGAGCACAGTTGAGTACGCCTTCTCTTACCTTGACCACGTCGTCGTCATCATCCCAGAGGCGTGGGAAACAATACCTCAAGGCAAGATGACGCCTGTCAAATGGGTTGCACAGCAATTCATTCGGAAAGGCGCCGCAATAGGCAACTATCTTTGGTTGGACAGCCAGGATATAGGCGGAATCGACAAGACCCCATTGCGGCAATGCGATAATTGGCTTATGGGCAGGATGAAGGAAGCCCACGAGGTTGAGCGGATCCTGAAGCAGCTGCTTGGGTTAAAGGTTCCGAAAGAAGAGATTCAAACCCTTTCGCTGGGAACTTTCTATGCTGCTATTGGCAACATGGTTAAGAAAGTTTATGTTTTGCCTGCTGGCGTGCCTGAGGATGTGGGGCGCCGGGTTGCTAGGGATGAATTGACGCCTGAGTACGTGCGGGATAGTTTTCTCAAGAAATCACGAGTATTGGAGGATGATGATTTGGTTTGGAAAGAAAAATTTGAGCAGCTACAACGAGACTTTGAAAAACGAATTGAGGAAGAACGGCAGAAGGTAGCAAGAGAAGCTTTAGAAAAAATCGAAGAAATCAAAAAACAATGGCTTAGTGAACAATCCACAATAGTGGCGGAACTTGAGGAAGAAAGGAATGAGCTTCAACAAAAACTTGAACGCATCGAGAAAGACGTGGGCGCCATCGAGAAAATCAAGGAAGGCCTGCAATCCCTTCTACCTACAAATATGCCTACGCCCTCAGGCGACATTGTGAGTTTGCAAACGATCACAACCGTGGTCGACGTGCCCGCCGCCATCAAGCGAGTCACGATCACTGAGGACACGGTGAAAGGCAAAGTCTTCGCCTTAGCTAAGACAGCATTCTTTGACGTTTGGAAAACCGCGGCTGAAGTTCACAAACAGCTCATTGATGACGCCAACTATTGCACATCGCAAGCGGTGAATGAGGCCCTAAACCAACTGCTCAAAGACGGCCTCCTCGGAATGAAACATACGGATCGCAACCGCTACAAATTGGCGCCAAACGTGGTTTTCGAAACAAAAGAGGCTGAAGCATAATGGGTTGCAAATATTGCGCCTCGGGTCTCGGTGAAGCGTGTCAGGGTCCACTTGGCTTGGATGATTTGGAAGTGGCCTGCGACTGCGAATGTCACAAATGCCCAGATTGTGGCAGCGCTTACTGTGAGAAGAAGGGTGGACCCGACCCATGCGAAATTGACGGTTGGGAAAACCCTGACAACTACAACTATCCATAGGTGACTTTTTTGGGTGAGACCTCAATTTACAGTGGAGAGAAAGAAAGAAAGAAAGAAGAAGATGTATTAAATACAGTAATAAATACAAGACTATCAACAACTCGGTTAATCGTCAGCTTCAGCATTACACCAAGATTTTTTGATTTGTGGAAAAGGTTCCTGAAAATTGCTAAAAGAGAAGCTGGCTTCCGCGGTCGTAGCGAAGTTTTTGCCCGAATGCTATCTGAGTTTGTCCGTCGTCACGAAGAAGGCAATCCCGACATGAAACTTACTACGTACATGGACCCTTTTGCGCCTAGTCCGATGCGTGTGCTCTGTTGGAGCTTAGCTGGCGCCACATCTGAGGGCAAGGTTTACTGCCGCAAGGCTGGCGAGTCGGTGAGGACTGGAGGCGGCGCTTGGGTCCAGGGCATACGTTGCTACACGTGCCCGCAGAATGAACTCCGCAAAAACAAAAAGGAGGCCTGAATGTGCGTGGTAACAGTTGAGAAGTGCTATCGATGCGGTCAACCCTGCAACCCCGTTCAATTCCATCGGAGTCAAGAAAAAGGAAAAGAAGGAAAAGACTTGCCTGTTTGCAAAAAATGCGCTGATAAATTCGCAGAAGGCGGAAGGATGCCAAAATGATGATGACTTTTAATGTTGCAACATCGATACGAATCAACCCTTCATTTCGTCGGTTTGTCCATGGACAGAACAAACTGTTTTACCGTGAACATACTTTGTTGCGTTTTGACAGAACGCCTAAGGAGGTGTTCTAAATGAGCCCTGTGAAGAAACCAAAGTTCCTACGTAAGATTGGCTTCACGGATCGTGAGCGCCAGATACTTAAAGCCATAGCTATGTACCGAAGCGTGCACTCAGCAGCCAAAGTCCTGCACCTCAAAGACTCCACAATAAGATCTACGCTCTTTCGGATCAGACTCCGCTATGACCACTCAACCGAGTACATTGACGAGTACCATAAATGGAAGAAAGAAATGCCCCGAGGAAAATACCTTTGAATTGAAAGAAGAGTTGGAATCGCCTTCGTAAGTTACGACGGCGAATCGGGAAAGTACCAGTCTAGCGCTCACTAGTCTATGCATGGCGTGTAAGCCTCAAAGCACTAGTCAAAACGCTACTTGAGCTTACCTAGTGGCGATTGCTTATAAGAACATAGCTTCAGATATTGGTTAAGGGTGTTAGTCCCAGTGAAAGGAACGCGAATAATCCAGAAAATTTTCTCTTCACCCGATGTCAAACATGGCACATCCCTCTTTAGCGATGATGAGCTGAAAGTTATAGAAGGTCTAGTGGTAGAAAAGGATGAGAGATATTCTATCAAATGTCAGATTAAGGACAAGCTGAAAGCAGCTAAGCCCGAAGAGATAGTAAGGCAACTTTGGATTAGACGACTGTTGCTAGAACATAGTTATCCAAAAGAGCGTATTGATGTCGAAAGAATCGTGTATTTTGGTTCTCGAGATTCTGGACTAGCCGATATAGTGGTTCTACATGAGGATTTGACACATCCTTACATAATCTTTGAAGTAAAGAGACCAAAGAGAACCGATGGTCTTGAGCAACTGAAGAGTTACTGCAATGCTGAGGGAGCCCCTATTGGTGTCTGGAGTAATGGGAATGAAATGATAAGGCTCCACCGAGAAGAACCTAATTTGTTCACAGAAATTCCTCGCATACCTCTGGTCTCGGAAACGCTCAAAGACATAATGACAGAAAGATGGACTATCAAGTGGCTAGAGGAGCATGATGAGCTAAGACAGGGTAAAACTACTCTTAAAAAGATCATTCTAGACCTTCAGGAACTGGTTCTGGGCAACGCTGGAGTCAAAGCATTTGATGAAATATTCAAGCTAATCTACGCCAAGCTTTATGATGAATGGAAGGGGATAAATGACGCCAGTTACAGGCTGGAATTCTTTGTAGGTGACAGAAGCCCAGAACAAGTGAAGAGGGCGATCACAAATCTCCTAGATGGGGCGAGAAGAACATGGTCAGGTGTATTTGAAACAACAGATAAAATAGAATTAATAGACACACATTTGAAGGTTTGCGTATCATTCCTTGAAAAGATAAAATTGTTCAATTCCAATCTTCGCATAATCGATGAAGCTTTCGAGTATTTGATCCCAGATGTGGCGAAGAAAAAGGAAGGACAATTTTTCACACCAAGACCAGTCGAAGATATGGCAGTAAAGATGTTGAATCCTAAACCATCTGAATTTCTCATTGATCCCGCATGCGGTTCAGCTGGTTTCCTCCTACATTCTGTAATGTGGGTTGCCGGTGGAGTAATAACTGGCAAGGAACTCCCCACACCTGCTAAAAATTTTGCCCAAAATAACATATATGGCATAGATTTCGCCAAAGAGGCAGTGAGAATTGCCAAAGCCATTAATCTCATTGTTGGAGACGGTAAATCCCACATATACGGTGGTACTCCTCGCGGAAATTCATTAAATCCTTTGATATGGGATGATGAAACAAAGGCAGGATTAAGACCAAGACTTCTTAGGACCTCAACAGACGTTGGAAAAGATAGGGAGAATCAGAGCAAGTTCTTGTACTTCGACTTTGATGTTCTTATGACCAACCCGCCCTTTGCTGGGACCGTAAAGGAAAGAGAGATACTAAGACTGTATGAACTGGCGGAGAAAAACGGTAGATTGGTAAACAAGATAGGAAGACATATCCTGTTCTTGAATCGCTCTCTTCAGTTTATTAGACCTGGAGGAAGGATGGCTATTGTTTTGCCCCAAGGGTTGCTAAATAACACACAGGCAGAGTACATACGACGTTGGGTTATGGAAGAAGCCAGAATTCTGGGAGTAGTTGGTCTTCACCTGAATTCCTTCAGGCCCCACACGGGCACCAAGACAAGTGTTCTATTTTTGCAAAAGCACACAGATGAAAATAAGCAAAAAATCCAAGAAATGAAAGCGAAATATGAAGGTAAAATGGAAGATTTTGTTAACGAGTTAAAAGACAAGTACAAAGATGTAAGTTGGAATGCCAAAGTTGATGAAGAAAAGTTACCAAGAGAACTCAAATCTTTCATTGAAATCTATTTTGAGACAACAGAAGAGTTAGAAGAGGAACGAACGGAAGAAGTAGAAGTTGAGGAGTCGGAAGAAATTGAAAGAGAAAGAAAATCACTTAAAGTCATTGTAAATGAGATGCAAGAACTGCAAGCTGTATTAGAAGAAAAGCTTGGAGAGGTGCCAGGGGCTTCTAGTAGTAGGAAAGAAGAACTAGAAAATGAAATCAGAACCTTGACGGCTAAACTTAATAAACTCCATGGGGAGGTTTCTGAAAGAACCTTAGGCGGGCAAGTCTACCTAGTTTTGAATGATGATAGAATATTAGAGAAGTTTAAGAAATTTTGGTTGGAGAGTCAGATTCTCAATGAAATAGACTATCCAATATTCTTTGCAGTAAATCAGAAACCTGTCAAAAACAACAGCGGAGAATACAGGTATAAAAAAGGACCAGATGGTGAGTTACTAATTGATAAAAATGAACATCCAATAATAGATCATGATTTAGATGAAATAGCGGAAGCATTTGTCAAATTCGCAAAGGAACAAGCTTTTGATTTTTGGAAGGAGTTGTAATATGGCTGAAATTTCTGTTGTAAATGTGAGTCAGCTTCAGCAATCAGGAAGATTGGATCCAGAACCGTATGGGCGAGCATTCTTCATAAACGAAGAGGCTCTAGATAGCCTTTCACAAAAAGCTCCAGTTATTAAACTCAAAAGCATTATTAGCCAGCCAGTAATAACAGGGCATACTCCAAAAATAAGAGAGCCTAACCTCGACGGCACAGATGCGTTGTTCGTCAAAACAGATATCTTGCGAAAGGGATTCATTAGAAAAGAAAAAGCAGACCTTATTTCCGATGAGGGCTTCCAAAAGATAAAAAGGGCGTCCCTTAAGAAAGATGATGTTATCGTTACAATTATAGGGGCAACCTATGAGATAATAGGAAGAGCAGCTTTAATATTTGATGACCTCGGAAAGGCTTGTATTAACCAAAATATCGCTTTAATAAGAAGCAATCTCAAATATCCCGGATTTTTGCTTTCTTTTATTAATTCGAAGTATGGCTATTATCAATTATGTAGATTAAGCAGACAGACTGAGCAAGTCAATTTAAATTGCAGAGAGGTTGAAGAGCTAAGAATTCCTCTGTTTAGCGAGAAAATGCAAAAACAAATTCATGAACTCGTTACAAAAGCGCATGAAGAACTTACCAATTCAGTTAGAATATACACTCAAGCAGAAAGAATGCTTTTAGAAGAGTTAGGACTAAAAGATGTCAGATTAAAATATGATCTTTCTTATGCTGCCAATCTTCTTAAGGCATTTGAAGCTCATCGAATAGATGCTGAGCATTTCCAACCTGCTTATGACGAAGTGACCAAGAAGGTATTAAACTTCCAAAATGGTTATACGCAATTATCAAACTATGCGAAAAATGTTAACCCAGATTTTGATCCCTCAGATTTCCCAGTAAAGACTTTTTCCTACGTTGAATTGGCTAATATAGATCCGTCTATTGGAGTTATTGACAGTGTCAGCGAAGTGAAAGGTGAGGAAGCACCAAGTAGAGCAAGAAGGGTTCTGAGGAAAGATGATGTAATTGTTTCAAGTGTGGAAGGGTCTTTAGAGAAAGTGGCTTTGGTTGACAAGGAACACGAAGGGTCTCTAGCTTCTACAGGTTTTTTCCAGCTCAGACCCAGAAAAATTCATCCTGAGGTACTACTCGTTTTGTCGAAAAGTATAGTTCTACAAGCACAACTCAAAAAGGAGTGTGCAGGTACAATATTAACCGCTGTACCTAAGGACTCTCTTAAAAGGATTGTAGTTCCCATAATACCTAATGAGACTCAAGAAAAAATCGTCCTCATTGTTCAACAATCCCATGAAGCAAGAAGGAAAGCAAAAGGGCTCTTAGAAACAGCAAAAAGACAAGTTGAGGAAACTATAGAGAAAGCTCGCTGACAAATGTTTTAAACAAAATAAACAGATAGGAATAACGGGTTAGCCATGTCCAAATGTCCAAACTGTAAAAGAGAAGTCAGCAAACCTGAGAAAACATGGACCTACTCAAGATTCGAAGTCAAAGGATACCATTGCAACAACTGTGGCACTAACTTTAGAGAATACTTCAAAGCCGGAAAGCATAGCTTCACATTGAAATACAAAAAAGGCAAAAATAAACATTACATCAGAGCCTGACAAATCGACAGGCAGTCATTCTTATTCTTTGTAGTAGCTTAGTCCTGCTGTGGCGCCTGTTGTTATGGCGAACCATATGATTGTTGCCGTTATGTTTCCTTGGCTCACTATGTAGGCTAAGCTCACTGAAACCCCGTTGAGAACAGCTAACACTGCGGACAGTTTCGGCTTAAATTGGAAACCCACTATCTGAGATTCTTTACTACGTAAATTCACGACGGGCATATGGGGTTGGAGTTGACATGTCCGTCGTAGGTCGAATGTAAAATACTAAAATACTAAAATAGGGAAAAAGGCGTGTTTGGCAGCTGAATGGCGCGCGCGTCTGCTAAGACTAACAGTGGGTGCTTCTATTCACCTCTTGCCCTTCTCAAGAGTCTGTTCGAATATCTTTTGTGCCTTCTTCTGGAGCGACAGAGTTGTCTTCCCGCCTGAGATCTTGTCAACTTCATCTTGACTCTTGAAGAACGCATTATGAGTAATCTCGTTCTCCTTTGACGCCTTCACCCATCCTTTGTGGGCGACTTCGAACAGAGAATCAATCACTGGGTTGATTTGGCGCGTGAATACCTTCCACTCCTTGCTTTCGTCGTCGTTGTTCTCCCAGAAGGTTACCCAATCCTTCTGTGGATCTGAAGTATGCGTCAAGCACTCGAAGAGGACTTTAAGGACAAAATATGTTCCGGGATTTTTGAAAACAAATTCTCTTTTAAAGCCGTGAAATCGCGCATCCCAGTATGAACCTTTAATGAGCCACCTCAACAAGAGTGGGGCCAGGCAGCTGTAGGTAGACAAATCGGAACTGAAAATGTCCTCATAGGCTTCTCCGAAGAAATAGTCATCACCTTTAGACGCAGCAATTGAAGGATGTTTCACAACGACCGCCAACACCTTCGCAACCTCACTGTTGCTGATTCCTTCGAAATTGCACTGATCGCGGATGTTTCTGTCTTCTTTAGCGCGCGTGTCAAAATCCTGTCCTCTCTTGATCTCATAGAACCACCCTCGCTTGAAGAACTCATGATGAAGTCGGACTTGGTGAGGGTCATTCGATTTAAGGTCGCGTTTCAGCACTTCATTGGAACTATTCTGATAGATAATCATGCTATCCATGAAAACTTGGTCTTGGCTAGCCACAACTCTGACTAGTACTTCACTGTTTGAGTCCTCCTTGCACCTCTTAATTGTAGTGACTGTTTGGCAACCATTAATTATCTCAGGGTCCAGCAAGTGAATGTACTTTTGCTCCATGTTGAGTGAAGCATCGTTGCACAGGATTGTGATCCCATTGTTATAAAACCAGAAATTCTTCTGTTCATTAGGATCTTGGAGTGTTTCCATCATTCGCTTATTTGTCTCGCTTCCGCTTCCAAGAAAATCCCGGACGTTCTTACGAAAAAGAAGATGGTCGGGATAATTGACAGCCATGTCTCTTAGAGTGTTCGCGCTAACAGTCAATATCCAAGACTTGTATTTGTCGGGTCTGACTATGACTCCGTCTGCTGACTTGAATGGCAAGTTGTAGGGTCTATTCGCTGGCAGGAAATCGCGACTTTTATCTGCCATAATCGCCAAAATATTGTCATAGCAGAAGACTCTGAATTGATCTTGCGTGAATTGCAGCGTATCTCGCACAAGCGGTTCTACAGCAGGATTTGTTTTGTGCGTCGTAATGAAGACGAGTTCAAGAGTAAAATTGTTAGACAATGCCTGAAAGGCCTCATCGAGCAAATGCTGAGTAGCGGGATTCGCTTTGTAGGTTGCTGCCGCAAGCGCCTTTCTTGACTTAAAGTATTCCCTCACGACTGCAAGCAGTTTTACTTCGTTCTCTTTCAGCTGGGTTTTGTTTCCAGCCTGCTCGAACTTTGATTGAAACACTGAAACTGTCTTTTCAACCTTGTCTATAAGGACCGCATCAACTCCCTTGTCATGCGTCCCGTCGCAAAGAGTATGTTTTATAGTCGTCTCGTCTTTTCCATAGAGTGTTGCTATGAACCAGTAGACGAATGCATGATAGTCATATTTGATTTGCTTCTTCTCTTGGATGAAATTAATCTCCGCAAGTATATCTTCGTATTTCGGTTTTGGAGTCGTAGTTGTGCTTGGCATGGCTTCGTTTTATGGAACTTGATGCTTTAAAGGCTTACCGCCTTACATGCTATCGAAAAAGTTGTTGGTCATGTTTTAGCGCGCGCAAATGCTATTCTAAGTTGTCAGGTTGTGCTACGAAGGGCGTGGTGGTCCCGTGACTGATAATCCGCGTGCGGCTTCTATTTTTGCCTTTGTGTTCATGATGAAACGGTAGACTTTCTCAAACAGGTAAATCAATGTGAGTCCTGGTCCGGTGTTGACGATTAGGTTTGCTATTGTTGTTATTAATCCGCCGAATTGAGTCTCAATATTTGCAGGCGAGATCCTTAGGGCTATGGCGATGAAGGCGGTAAGTAACATGATGAGGAAGCTTCTTGCAAATTTAATGGCGTCGAAGTGTTCTGTGGGCGTTGTCACGCTTGCCAAGAGGCCAGCGACAGCGTAAATCAGCCAAGCTAGGATAACCCAGCCGAACGTTGTTTCTGGCGCGATTGGCACGGCTTCAGATTGCGCTAAAACCACGGGCATAGTTATGGCAAAGGCAGCAATCAGTATGAAGGCGAATACGAGGATTTTTCTTCCGAACATTTTGGCTTACTCACCCCCTTGGCATGTTTTCACTCTTCAGTTATTTTGGGTCTTCGGCACAGTTTCTGCAACGTTTGGAAGTGCAGTAGAAACTCGTTGCCTTTGTCAGTGACAGCAGCGAAGTTTCTCGGACTTTCAACAAGTAAGCCAGCGTCAACCACGGTTTGAATGAAACAGTTATTCACGCCGCAGCGAGCCGCTATCCTTGTTTTTGCTTGGCGTTTGGTTTTTGCTTCGAAAAGCACATCTGCAACCATGTCTTGGAATCCGCGACGCATGGAAATCAAAATTAACATTATTTTACTTAAGTATTAATTTTTGTGATTTAAAATCACAGAGAAGCCTCACAATTGCTTATTTCGTTGAAACAACTTCAATTCTAAATCGGTTTACTGATATATGCCTAATCCTCTGGCTTCAGTTGTAGATGCAATTCGCTCTCGCCTCTATGAAGCCGTGTATTTCTTAACTGAGATTGAGCGTGTTCGCGGTGTTTCTCCTGCAGTCAGTTTTAAGCTCATGACGAGCGTTTACTTGGGCGATTTGGCGACGAGGGCATCGATTGATTTTCTTGCGGATCAGGTTGCTGGTCAAGGCTTCTACACCACCATGAATGAAGAATACAAGGAACCAAGCGAAGGCAAAACCGCGAAAGAAATTGTTGATGAGTTTTGTGAGGAAGTTGGGCTTGACGAAGTTTTGCAGGAAAGCGCACGCTATCTCATTGGTTGGGGCAATGTTTTCTGGTGGGTCGGGTCCTCCGTTAAAATCGAGTTTCTGCGCCCCATCCCATTGGAAATCATCAAAGACGAGGGCATAAAATACGATTTCGCTAAAGGCGCCATCAGCAAGGTCATTTTCGATTGGAAACAAGAGCCACAACAGATCCTTGGCGACGAAATTATTCACCTTGCATACAACATTTTAACTGCGAAGCCTCTGGGCGTAGGGATTCTCCAAAGCCTATGTACTCCATTGGATATTGGTGATGGTGACAAACGAGACGCCTATTACCAAATTAAGGGACGAAGCCATGACTCTTTCACCAAAATAATGGAGAAGTTTGGCGCTCCAGTCGAGTTATGGAGTGTTCCCGGGGCGAGCGAGAAGACCTCTCAGCAATTATCAGCGACTTTGAAAAACTTACCGCGGGAAGGCGCCCGTATCGTTGTCAATCCCGCCCAACGTAGCGAAGCCAAAGTGCAACCTGTCGTCCCTGAAACTCCGCGTGGAATCGAGAAGTACCTGGAAATTTTAGATGATGAATATTTGATTGGTTTGCAGTCGCCCATAAGCAATCTTCTCGGTAAAAGCGGTTTTAAGTATGCCACTGCAGAGGCAGCTGTGGAAGTGGTTGAAAACCGTGTTATGGCATTTCAACGCTTTCTAAAACGTGGTGTGGAAAGGCATCTTTTTGATAAGGTTGTAGCTGCTGCAGGCCTAGATCCGAAACAGGCTCAGGTTCGCTTAAACTGGGGCATGCCCGAAGCGCTTGATTATGAAAAACTGAGCCAGATTTTAGGGCAGCTCACCGAATTGTTGAAAGTTAAACCATCTGTCATCGGGACAGAAGAGTTACGTAAGATTCTCCGCGATGTGGCTAAGTTGCCTTTGGAAAAGGAATTGCCAGAGGAGCCAAAAGTGCCATCAAGCGTATTGCAAGTCGAAAAACAAATTATTGAAGGAAAATCCCATGAGTGAAAAAATACGAAACATAGTGGCGAAGTATAGTCCGCCTTTGTCGAATGACCAAGTTGCGGCTATAACCGCCGAATTAGAACAGTTGGCCACCTCTGTCCAACCTGAACAAAAGGTGCAAAGTAAAGGGCAGAAGAGGTGAGTCAAAGTGTCAGAGAAAAAGCACACGCCTGAATTTGAAAAGTGCATTCAAGATGTTGTAGCGTCAGGAAAGGAGAAAGGTGCAGCCTTCGGAATATGCACATCAAGTTTTGAGAATGCTCGTAAACCCATATTTGCTGAGGCACTGTGGGATACCGCTTACGTAAATGACCTTTCAGATTCTGCTTTTGCAGCGATTGAGCCGGGCGGCGAAAAAGACGAGCAGGGAAAAACAACGCCTAGAAGCCTTAGACACTTAGAGCATCATAATGCCGAAGATAATGTGGATGAAGCCCATGTTAAGGCTGCGTTGCAACGGCTTAACCAAACAAACATATCTGATGCCTTGAGGGCTGAAGCTAAAAGGCACCTTTGCGGGCATGCCAAACAAATGGATTTTGTCAGCGAGGTTTGCGGTGAAGAGCCGCCAGTTTCAGAAAGCGTCAAACTTTACTTGTTCTCCGAATCTGTCAACCTTGAAGGAAATCTTGTATCTGGCGTCGCTATTCATCCAAAATCGATTTGGCATCCTGAAGCAGGAAATGATTTCAAAGCGAAGCATGATTATCTGAAGGAAGAACTCAAGAAAGCGGCTGAAAGCCTAAAAGGTAAGCCATTTGGCGAAGACCATTTGCGTTTACTTGCACCGCCCAATTCGATATTTGAAGGGTATTGGGATGAACAGCAGAACGGTGTGGCGTTTAAGGGCATAGTTAGTGATGCCGTGGCGCAGAGGATTCGCAATAAGGAATACAAGGGTTTAAGCGTAGAAATAGATTGGAAGAAGCCAGGCAAATATGTCATGCTTGAGAAAACAAACGGTACTGCACCTCGCAACTTCGAATTCACAAGCGTTCATTTCCTGCGTCGATTCCCGCCCGGCGATAAAGAAGCATTCGTTAAACTGATGGAAGGCATCGTACTACCGATTGTGCCACCCCCGCTTGATGTGCAAATTGACATGATAAGGGAATTGTTTGAGGAACGAATACGATACCTTGAAGGACAAATAAGCGCTATGTCGCGCAATGCAGGAACATTGGGTTTGCAGTCGCCAGCAATAGTCATTTTTAAAGAGGCAGAAAGCAAATTCACGTCGGAAATTGGGCAGTTGAAAGACATCGTTAAAACACTGGGGAAACTGAAGGAATCATACGTAACGGAGAAACAAGGATTAGAGGCCTCGGTCGCTACAAAGAAAACCGAATTTGATGGCGCTTTGAAATTGTTGGCTGAACGCCTTAATGTTCCGCCGACACCCGAGTCTGAAGGCATCGTAGCGATTCGCAAGGAAAAATTCGACGTGGAAGGTAAGCTGAAGGTGGCTGAGTCGAAATTGACGCAGGGACTAAACGAAGCAGAGCTGAAGTATCGCAAGCTCCACAAGGAAATGGTTGAATCCATTCCATATCCGCACATTTGGGCGTCTTGGGGTGCAGGTCCAAAGATGATGGTTCAACGGCAACTTGGAATCCTTGGTGTTCAACCGAACAATTATTATGGGTAGTGGTTGAATGCCGACTGGAAGCTATTGCGTATCGGAAAAGACTACTACGATTTCGCTTAGGACCTCCAAGGCTTCTCTTGTTCCTTCTGTTGTTATTTCAGGCACCAAGTCCAGCGTGACTTCCGGAGGCGAATAGTTACTTCGGTAACACAATGGGGAGTAAGCTAGGACGAACTGGCTGAAACCACTTAAAACTTTGGAGAAAGGAAAAATATGGCAGATTTATCAGGACGAATCGATTTAGCAGTCGGAGACGTATCAGAACTAGGCGCTATTGTCAAAGAATACGAATGTGAAGCTGCCGTTACCAAAGGACAAGCAGTCTACATGAGTTCCGCTGGAAAAATATCTCCCACTACGGTAGCTGCCGAGATAGCTATCGGAATCGCAACCATGACGAAAGCCATCGGGGAGATGTGTCCCGTGTGCACACAAGGCAAAATCAAAGTGACGGCTGGCGGCGCAATAGCGATAGGTGGCTCAGTGAGAGGTTCTACAGCGGGAAAGGTTATAGCGAATGCGTACGCCGCTGACATAACCATGGTAGACAAAAATCTTGGACAACTGATACATACAGCAGCTGCTGCTGACGCTGACCTTATCCTCATACAGGTGAATAGGTAATGAGAGAATTTCCATTACCTAAATTCCATGAGTCTCTTATGAATAATGATGAAGAGTACAGATTGGAATTTGAAGGGATACTTAAACATTCAGGCATCAATCCTTGGGTAAATCAATACCTCAAAACTGGCATGCGGGAAGGATTATTCAGTGATATGGCATCCGCGCTTGGGAAAATCCATGATACAGTCGTAGAAGCCGCGAAACCCGGGTTAATCGCTCGGAACATCATTGATGTACGCTCAACAACTGAAGCGTTGGAGCGTTTCATGAAAGCAAAGAAAAGCGTTGCATATGTCGGTGCCGAAGGCGGCATAACTCGTATGGCTGGCGAACGATACGAGACCGTTGACCTCAAGACGAACATCATAATCAAGGACAGCGTTAAATGGACTAAAGAACTCGCTGAAGATGCCAGTTGGAACGTGCTGAACAGGCAGTTAGAAGAACTTGGACGCAGCGTTGCAGAAATAGAAACAGCGAAAATCATAGCACTCTACGAAGCCATAGCAGCAGCTGATCTTGCGGGCGGCGCCGTAATAGCCGGTGGAGCAGCTGTTTTGTCATGGTCAAAACTTGTGGAAATGTGGGATGCTGTTGAAGGCGAAGATTTTGAAGCCGACACCATGTTCATGCACTCGAAACAAATGAGCCAACTATTCACCGCAACCGAATTCATCAACTCGCAATACATGCCGTCTGGCGGGACACAAATCGGCAAAGGTTTAGTTGGCCAAGCGTTGACGATGAGCCTGTTTAAATCCAGCAAATGCACGAACGGCAAGGTTTTCGCTGTTGCCAAAAATCCTGCAGGCGTTATGCTGATACGCAGAGACATAACAACGGAAAACTTTGAAGACCCACGAGCTGGGGAATACGGCGTCATAGCTACAGAGCGTATAGGTTACGGTATTCTTAGAAGCAAAAGCGTTTCTGGCGGAACTAATTTCAAGACAACATTCTAAGCGTAACCTCCTTTGAGTCATTGAAAATTATGACGATGCTCACCTACTTTTCGGTGGGCAGAGGATTAAATGTCAGCACCAGAATTTGAGCGTAGAGGCGCAGCATTCAAAGCGTTGTGGGAGAAACTTGACGCCCTCAGTAAAGCGCTGGAAAGCATAGCCACGGACACCTTGCGGGTTAAGAGCGTATAATGCTCGCCCAAAGCCGATTGGTGACTGGCTGCCTGACGTTGACGGGCGCTTCTTAGGCGAAACCCTCACGCCACGAAGATGGGACGGAAGCAAACTTGTTAACATTAGTCGTGGTCATGGCTTCAAGTTTGGCGCTGAAGGAGCCACAACAACCTCTACAGTCTATGTAACGATTGCAAACTCTGACATCGCTTTCAATCCTGCTCTCTTCAAAATCACCACAACATTATACGTGAAATTCATTTATCACATAAAAAATGACACCGCTGGACAAACAACATACATTCGTGTTCTCCGACAGAATGCTGCTACAGTGGTCGCTGGTTCAGAGGCTTCAGTGGTCGGTGCAGGCTGGGGAATAGTTGAAACAGTTTGGATAGACTGGGCCAGCGAGTCGGGAAACGAAAGCTATCAGCTCCAAATGAGGGTTTCTGCAGGAGTGGGCGAGTTTAATTCAGCACTCATGGTTCTCAGTCCAGTTCAATTGTGAGGGTGGAATGCGTGAAGGTCTGCCAGTTTAAACTTGAAATGACTATGGAAGGCGGTGGAGAAAGGGTTATGCGAGCCATTCACAAGGCTTTGAAAGCCAAAATATACACCATGCGGAAAGAAATCAAAGGAGAAGAAATCGAGGAAATAAGCACGGAAGCCGAAAGACGACTCGTCACAAGAATGGTTAAAGACTTGGGGTAAAAAATGGAAATTTACGACAAAGAAACCATTGAATTTACATTGAAGGGACGAGAGATGCTGGGAAATCATAAGGAACTCAGCGGAAGCGATGTCATAATATTTCACTGTCCTCTTGACCTGGCATTTTTGGATGTCATCGACAAGCCGAGCATTTATTATAATCACCGAAGCGGGAGGCCCACAACGTTCATGTTTAATGAGACGATGAAGATGGTTGAGCCCATACGCAGGGAGGTTTTGAGGCGAGATAGAGAGTGCGTTAACCGTAAGCTGAAAGAATTGCATGAGAAACCAGACGTCATTCTTTCAAATTCGAAATTCACGCGTAGAATGCTGAGAAAATATTTTGGCGTTGACAGCTATGTTGTTTATCCACCGGTTGACATAACTCGTTTCAGGCCAACAAGCTCGCAGCCCAAACGCGACTACTTTTTATCTGTTCAACGAATCAACTGGCAAAAGCGAATAACCGTGCAGGTCGAAGCCTTAAAGGGGCTGAAAGAGAAGCTCAAAATCGTCGGAGGAATGGGTGATAAACGCCCAAACCCTGATTTGCTGAGACTTGTTGAAAACTGCGACAACATTGAAGTTTTAGGCAGTGTCAAAGAAGAAGACTTACCAAAACTTTACACTCACGCCAAAGCAACCATCCAAACGGGTTACTATGAGGATTTTGGCATCGTTCCAATCGAGTCTATGGCTTGTGGGACACCCGTGATCGTTGTGGATGAGGGTGGGTTTAAAGAAACGGTTCACAGCTCTTCATTCGGAGTTAGAATTAAGCCACCCTATGCTCAGAGCCTTAGAAAAACCATTAAGACCTTTGACAGCAGCCAATATGACCCCAATGTTCTGAGAAAAGAAGCTGAAAACTACAGTCTGGACCGCTTCAAAAAAGAAATGGAGACATACGTTAGACTTGCGGTGAAGAGACATGCCATTAGAAATTAGAGAAGCCAACTTTGACAGCAGAGGCGACATTGAAGCTTTCATTCAAGCCGTAGAAGACTGCATGAGCAGGGTATGGGAGCGTCACGGCGAATTCGGATTTCTTGGAAGGAAATGGGCTGTAGGCTTCTGGATTGGACACTTCATGCGACAAGACCAAGTGAAGGAAGGCAAGTATGTTAACACACGATTTTACGTCATCTCGGAAAACGGACTGGTCAAGGCGGTTGGATTACAGTTTCCCGCGTATTCAATTCCAGTCTTACCAATCATTGAGGTCATGCCTCTTACTGCTTACAACGACCAAGCACCTGAAATGTATATGGCACTTGCAAGGAAATTGAAAACTGAAGGCTATCCAAAAATCTATTGCCACATCATTAAGGGCAGCCTCTTAGAGCTGAGAATTCCGCTCCAACAAAGGATCGGGGATTATCCTCGTCCGCCTGAAAAAGGAGTCTATACTCTGTGGGAGATGGAAGTCTAGTGAAGGTGGAGCTAGTCTTCAACCGAAATCAGCTTGCTTTAAACGCTGGAGAAGTCGAATCCAGAATCCAAAATCGCTTCAACAAACTAGGGTTTCCTCAAGCCTTTGAAATCAAAGGCGTAACCGTGATGAGTAGATGGCTTGTTGTTCTAGTTGATTTTCCAGCACTCGAGAAACATCCGCCTGAAACTGAATTGATTTTCGACGCTATCGCTGGTGAAATCGTTAGAGAACTGGCAGATGACGCTGTAAGATATCGTCATTTCACAGTGGTTGGAGAGCGAGAATCACTAATCTTCAAGGAGAAAATCCACGCATGACCGTCAAAGTAGGAATGACTTGCGGACCCTGTCCCCGATGCGGTAAGAAAATCTGTCGACCTCGCCCTGCAGATGTTGCTGTTTGCGACTGTTTCGAGTATTGCCCTCTTGAAAACTACACGAAGAAGATGGAGCCTTACACGCCTGATTTAACGCCTTCAACCTACGAGTCTGATAGGGGAATTGACGTCATTATGGTCCATGATTCTCCAGAAGACCATCCGCAACCGTATTACAGCAAACAAAAACCAGTCGAGGTACGCCTATCATGAAAGACCAAGAAAGAGAGATCCTACGCAAAACCATTCTCGAACTCGTCAAAAAGGGTCATGTGCACTACACGGATATTGAGAAAAAAGCGGTTGCCACATGCCTACGCTTCGCAACATCAAACACGGTCAGAAAACAGTTCTACCACTATCTACTTCCAAACGGCTACGTAGAACGAGTCAGCCGAGGCATATACAAAATCACACAAAAAGGAGAAAAACTCTTAGAAATACTGAATTAACGCTCGCATAGAACATTTCTCCTTAGGTTTCTATAAGATTGTTTCACAAGTCATATATAATAAACATAATAACATTTTAAGATTCAGGGATATTCCAGCATTGTGCTAGCTTTTTCCCTATTTCTGTTAACTGGATGGAGGTGAAAAAGAAATGAGAAAGATGTTATTGACACCCGTCATAGTGTGCATGGTTGCACTTCTGTCAACGCTATCGATGCCTGCAGTGCGTGCAACGGAACCTATAACCGTGTCAGGAACTTGGTCCTGGATTGCCCCTTCTGCCTCCTTCAATGTGATAAGGGTAGCCGATGGCAACGTATTCATATCAGCAGTTGAAATTGATGAGTTTACTGGAACCTTCAAAGGAACCGGTGAAGGCGTCTTCACACTACAGATTCACCCCGAGGGCTTTGCCACTGGTAGTGGTCGAACCCTTTTTGATGGTAAAGTGCTGAACAAAAAGGGCACCTTGGTTATCCAGTGGGTTGGTAATACAGAAAATGATCTGGGCTGGTGGTGGCTTGAGTGGACGATCCTAAGCGGCACAGGCAAGTTGGCGAACCTCCAAGGGCAAGGAACAGGTTGGGGACCAGGACCTGCAGACCTTGATGTTTGGGGCGGGGTAGATTTGTCGGGGAAGATAGTCTTCGCGCCCTGATTAGGAAACAGTCTTAACCCAGCCACGCAAGAGCATAGGTCTGGCTTTACTTGACAACCAGCCTAAACCCCTCTTTTTTTTCATTTTTGTAGATCTGTTACATTAGATTATCAAGAGTGGTGCAAACAAAGGAAAGGATTAACAAGAAAAACAAACAATACCCCGAGTATAATTATCTTCAATTAATACGAATATCAAGCAAGATGAAGTAAACACCTGCACGCGCATTGCTTTTGGACACTGTTTTTTTGACATGGTTTTTTTCGCCAAAATTCCTTAAATTAAGCTTCTTACCCGTTTTGCTTTGGAGCCAGAGTCAGCCGTGGCAAGCGTAAGTGCCGACGATGTACGCGACGTGATTAACGTTAGCTCAGCTGAGGTTCCAGACGTTAAGGTTTTGAAGATGATTAAGCGTGCTGAGGTTACGCTTGAGCTTGAAACTGACACGTCTATTGATTATGCGAGCTGTACCGATGCTCAGAAGGAATTCATTACTGTTCTCGCAGCCATTTACGCCATTTGTTTCTTAACAGGGGGCTCAGCTGTCGGGCTGAGCTTCTCCGTAGGCAGCCAAAACGTCAATGTGCTCAGTAATGCGCCTCCTCTAGAAGTCTTGCAGAGCGAACTTGAACGCATTCTAGGCGGAATCAAAGGAGTTTACATTGGGAGAGCCTAACGTTGGGAACGGTTCCACAAGCCTACTACGACTTCATCATGAAATATGCACCGTACTATTACGTTATCCCAACATTGATGACCGCTGATCCGCCGGGCGGGCAGAAGAATGTGACGGTTGCGGATGGCTCAAACTTTCAGGCTAATTATCCTGTTGAGATTAAGGATGACGCTCATTCAGAATGGAACGAAGTCGACAGCGTCGCTGGCAATGTCGTCACCATGAAGAACAATCTTGCCTACACCTATTATGTCGCCAAAAACGGGAAGGTGGAAGGACCAGACCCAGCCTTTGGCAAAGGTGCTTTTCCCGCTGCTTTCGCAATTGAATTTCTTTACGAAGCATATTCCGCTATTCAGTTCTCGAGCAATCAAGCGGAGATCCTAGCTAAGATTGTAGCTTTGGCTAATTTCCTTTTGACGCAACAGTGCACGGACCCGGCTAAGAAGGCTTATGGCGGCTTCAAAAGCAGCGAGACTTCAACCCAATACTGGAGCATCGATGCGGGTCGTGTTATTCCAGCTTTACTGAAAGCGTATGCCTTGACATCAACTGCAGGCTATTTGAATGCTGCAAAGCTTACGGGCTACACTTTTCTCTACACGATGCAGCATGAACCTGCAAACCTAGGTCTTCATGACAAATACTATGGCGGCTTCGTAAACTACGTCACCATAAGCGACACGTGGAACACTGTCATGAGCATTGAGGATTTATACGATTGCATCGGTTTGAAAATGCTAGCTGACACTTACGACACGGCAAACGCTGCCTGGTACAATTCGATGATGAGTGACCTTGTCGACTTCTTGCGAGATGGTTTCGAGCAGATTTACCTTTACTATCAGCCTCCGCCTTCAGGTTCAGGCGTCTGGTACAGGGTGGGTCTCAATGACACTGAAATTTACGATGACCCAATGAGCTTTGCCCTGCTCGGCTTGTACACGTATGAAGGTTGGAGCCTCACATGCCAAAGAGTCTACAATTTCATCCAAACCATCAGGGCTTCAGCCCAATACCCAGCCTACAATCCAGCCATCTGCTGGCCAGGCTACATTGATGTAGTGACAAGGTTTCCAGCATGCGAGTACTATGACAACATCACAAGTGGAATCCTCTGGCGCATCAGGGCAGCCCACGACAAATCAAGCTTTCAATTCGCCATGCAAATCATTAACCTACACCCAAACGAATTCATGTATTGGGGCACACTTTACACTGATTACACTCCGTTGGTAACGCAGAAGGCAATGGCAAACAATTCGTGGCTTGGCCTTCTCTTCCTCAATTATTCTGATCCTATTACACCGTTCACGCGAATCTTGCGGAAGCATGGTGAGAACGTACTCTTATTCTCAATCATCCAAGCCGCTGAAACGGTTTCGTATGCTACTGCAGTTGACATTCAAGCGCTAGTTTCTCCAGCTCGAGTAGAAGAACTCATGCCAGAGGCGGGCTACATCCTCACCGATTATTTGGTGCTTCATGTCTTCGCTCCCATAAGGAACCGTGATAAAATCCGTCGCAAAGGCGTAGACTACGAAATAACTGAGATTCAGGAGTTTGACTTTCAAGGCGACACGATTTATCGCAGGGCTGTTTGTAGGAGGCTTCTGGGGCAATGACTGAGATTGAGGATCCTGTTACTACGGTTGTGCGGCTGCTCAGAAAGAACATACGTGTTATCAACGATGACGCTAGCATCGCAAACATTTACACAAGCCGCGAATGGTATGACAGAGAGTTACTCAAAAACTACGACGGTCAAGTCACTGCAGGCCTGCGGCAGCCCAGCCAAATCAAGCCATTAAGTCTCAGCCATGCTTTGACTCAACGAATCCTGAACCTTAAGGTCGACTGCTGGGTCGTCGACAAAACTGGAAAACAAGCTGGAATTAGAACTCGCTCCAAGCTGCGTGAGGAAATCTTCCGCATCATTCGCCAGAAGCGGTTTAAGCCGAATGAGACGCCTTATGATTTTTGGGCTCTTGGCACCAGCGGACCACACGATGCTTATCATGCGGCTTCCACGTCGGAGCTGGTTCCTTCCTCGGGAAGTTGGGCTGAGTTCACCGCACTGCAATATCAATATCTTTGGTATAGTGATGACAGTCGCTTTAGCAAATCAACTTCCGTGAACCTGCAATATGCCTTGATGCTTTTCAAAATCAAGTTGGAGACCACGAAATACGATCCGCATGAAAACAACGTGAATAAAATCGTTTTGAGTTTTGAAGGCTATGGGACAGCTCCAGCAGGCAATGGCATAACAATCAAGGTTTGGAATCATGTCAGTGCTGCTTGGGAAAACGCTCAAACGGGGACCGGCGGAGCCGACGAGACGATCACAATCACACTGACATCGAACATAACCAATTACATTCAGATGGACTCTTCAGGCGTGGGCTACATCTACCTTCTAGCCAGAACGACTAACCCAAGCAATGGCGTAACAGCAGCCATTCTCTACTGCGACTATGTGAAATGCACTCTCACTGTGGAAGGCTTGACACACGTTAAATTCGGCACCTTCAACGATGCTGACGACGTGTCTGTTAAGCCGTTTCTGCTTCACACCGAATTCTTGATCATAGGATGGATGTTTGAAAATGTTCAATCAACATAGGAGGAAAAAGAAAACATGAGCGTGTATGGAGCGCATGAAGCAAAAATCTACTACGTACAAGAAGCAACCTACGGAGTGACGCCAGCAACGCCGAGCATGCTGGGGATAGCAACCGTTGAAAACGTTGAACCCGCTCTGGACCCGGGATTAATCAAAGTTAGAGGCATTGGCTCCAGAGATCTGCGAGTTCTGCGCCGAGGCTTAAGACACGTCGACCTGAAAGTAGCCTACGCTCTTCCAAGCGATGCACCAATCAACTTTCTGCAACACATCATAACTTTGAATTCGCATAGCATCGAAGTCTTCTACGAAAAAACAAGCGGAATCATCGACTTACTTCATAAGGGTTGCAGGCTCGACAAGGCAACCGTGGAGTGCAGTATCGAAGACGTGGTCAAGGCAACAATTGACGTGTTGGCTCAAGACCTAACTGTTGGCACAGCCAAAATCACTGGAGCCTCATACGCCGAGTACACTGGCGCCGTGCCATTCAACGAAAGTTATGTGCAAAGAGGCGCTGCAGACGGCTCAGGCCTGACGGATGTTACAAGAGTTACGGATTGGAAGTTCAACGTTGAAAATAACTTCAAAAGAGTTCCAGTGATCAGGAGCACAAGCGGATATCTCCTTAAGTATCTGCAAGAGCGCCACCGAATCTTAACGGGAGAGCTCACCTTTGAGTTTGAGAGCAAGGCGGAATACGATGACGTAATTGCCGATAGTGAGTTTAGTCTGAAAATGGGTCTGGGTGGAAGCAATAGCGCTCTTTTCAAGTATTGCAAGTGGGAGAAAGTTGGGTCTCCAACAAAGATTGAAGACTTAGTCTCTTTGAAGGCACCGTTTGTTGCCAGAGACGTTGTCATCAGCTAGTGAGTTGGAAGTGAATTGAGAAAAGCTCTTTTCTTGGTTGCTTGTGTGCTCTGCTTTGCTTTAGGCAGCTTTTCAACTGTGGCTGTTATGCAGTGGACTCAGCGGATTCCGAGCTCTGCTGCTGTCAAAGCTGTAGGCGTAGGCATCTACAAGGATGTTAACTTCACGGTTTCAGTCACGCAAATTGACTGGGGCATAGTTGAACCTGGACAGAACAAGAATTTCTCAGCTTACATTGTTAATCGGAGCAATGTTCCCATCACATTGAGTATGACCACAGAAAACTGGAACCCAGCGAACGCCTCCAACTTCATAGCCTTGACTTGGAACTACGACGGAACCAAAATTGCTGTCGATGGCTATGTCTTCGTAACCTTCGTTCTTAGCGTAGATCAGGCCGTATCGGGAATTGACGCCTTCAACTTCACAATCGTAGTCACGGGGAGTGGATAGCATGACTGTTGAAGTTAGCGTCTTGGAAGGTTTCGGTCCTGAGGGTGAGCTGCGTCGGAAATGGCTGAAAATGTGGGAGACGTTGGGTCAGCGAATTCTCCGTATGCCAAAGTGGATGCAGAACATCGTGCTCGAAGACATTCACACTGCAATCCTAAATCGAATAGCAGTTATGGAGATGATTCAGAATGCGAACTGAAGTTTTGGAGCTTGACAACCGTTATGGCAGTGAATACGTAGGTGTGTATCTATTTCAAGAAATCACTTGGGCGAAGCGTAGCAGAATCATACAGCGACATACCAAATATCACCCAATAACTGGACAAGTCACAAGCAGCGACTTCGTAACTATCCAAGCAGAGAGCATAATCGCGAGCCTAAAAAAGCAACCAGAAAACAATCCCATCACCCTACAGAAGCTACTCGGCGAGGAAGAAGGTATTCCAATTGAGTTAGGCGAGTTATTCTCCAAAATTGCTAACAAACTCTGTGGCATAACGCCTGACGAACAGCATTTTTTATCAGAGCCATCCGAAGAGGGAAACCGCACTCAGCACTCACAGAATACCGCCTCTGCAAGGAATTCGGAAAGCTCCCTAGCGAGATCCGAAGAGAGTCAGCCAAGGATATCGAAACCTTCATCGTGATTCTAAGCGAGGTTGATCGGCAAACGGAAGAGGAAGTAGGGAAGGCAAAGCGGGAGGCGCATCATTGTGTCAGTTGAAATGGAAGTCGACGTATATGGTATTCCTGAGCTGCAGGGTAAGCTCAATCGCTTAGACTTGAGCATGCGAAGTCGTGTTGATGAGGCTTTAGATTTCGAAGTTTCAGCCATGCAGACCCGGGCTCAGAGTTTAGCGCCTAAACGAACAGGCTACTTAGCTAGCACCATAGTTGCGGTGCGAGTCGGAGAATGGGCATTCAAACTGATGGCTTTGGCAGATTACGCGATTTATGTGGAATTCGGAACCCGCTTCATGCAAGCAAGGCGTTTTCTCAGCAGAGCCTTAGAGCTGAGCATGCTTGGGTTGGTGCAGCATGTTAATCGAGCGATTGAAGATGCGATAATGGAGGCTAGCACAAGTTGAGCTTTCACGACGTGAGTATCGCCGTACGTGCTGAAAACCGTACAATGGGAATTTTTCGAACAATCTCAAGCGATGTTCTCAGTTTAGGCATGGCTTTTGGAGCGCTTGATTCTCAGACGGGTCGCTCAGTGATGCAGATTTTCAGTGTTATCCGACTGATGACAAGTCTAAAAGCGATTTTGGCAACAACAACAGCGGCGACAGCGGCGCATTCAACAGCAACAGGCGTCCAAACTACACTTCAAGGCTATGCCATAACTACAACAAGCGGGCATAGTATTTCACTCATTGCCCACTCCGTAGCCAATTACATCGCTTCCGCAGCCACATGGGTTCTTAACGCTGCTTTAGCCATGAAGATTGCCCTGCTTACGCTTGGCATCGGGTTGGTTATTGCTACAGCCGCCTATATGGCTTGGCTCGCTTCAACGACTCGTGATGCAGCGTCTGCGCAGGCAGATTACAATGCTCAGGTTGAGAAGGCTCCTAGTCGTTCGATTAGACGTGCCGGTGAAGAGGATTATTATCGCCGAGGGGTTGAATATTGAGCGTAGGCCTGCCTGTTTGCGCCGTTGTTTTTGGAGCTGTGGCTCCATCTCAAAACGATATCATAGAGCTTAGAGTGCATTTAGGCGCAACTGACGAAGTTTCCAGTTTTGAATGTCTGCTGCAGAATTTTGATAAGAAGTATAGTCCCGGCGGAACCTACCCTATCAACGTTGGGAATGATGGTAGCATCAGTATGGGTAGAGGCGCCAACGACCCGTTAGTCGCAACTATTACGGTTGAGGAAATCAAGGCTCTTTCAGACTCACATGGCGAAAACTTTCTGCGAGTTTTGGGTCGTTGCTGGGGTGAACGGCTGCTTCGAAGGGTTGTAACAAAAACTTATGAGAGTCAGAAGGGTGAGGCCATCATCAAGGACATCATCGACTATTATGTTGGTTTGAGCCATGTCCGCAATTCAGTCGAGTTGGTGGAAGATACATCAACTACTTACACTAAGCTGGAATATGACAACACGCCCGTATTTGACATTCTGAAATACATTGCCAAAACTGCAGACCTCACCGGTACGATTGGTTTTGATTTTCGGGTAGCGCCAGATGGAAAGTTCGAATTTTTTGCAAAAAACAGTAAAACTTCATCAGTCAGCCTTTCTGAACGGTTGGAAGTGAGCGAATATCGCAAAGACATTTTCCGCAAAAGAGACAAAATCTTTGTTTATGGTGCAGCTGAGAAAAAGTATCCAACAAACGGGGATTCTTGGACAGAAACACTTGACATTAACAACGATGCCACAAACGACTGGGTAAGCGGCACCGGCACAGGGAGCGTTTCTCTCGATGGCACAACTAAAGCGGTGGGCTCATATTCGATTAAGCACACCACGGGAACAGCTGATTACTATGGCGCATTGCGTTTGATTATTCCGTCTGGTTGGCAACCTGACCTCAATAAATACCCAAGTCTCCAATTTCAGATTCAGCGTCAATCAGCTTTTAATGGACAAGTCACGTTGCTTTTGAAGGACAACGCTGGCAAGCAGGCTTTGAGGGAGTTTCAGGTTGCAGCTGACAAATGGTACATGCAGAAGTTCAACGCGGGCAAAAAATACGAGAATGAATGGGGTTCGGTTGACTCTGGCTTCAACTGGTCAGTCATCAATGAAGCATGGTGGTACATGTGGTTCAGCGGAACGGGCACGGGTAGCTTTTGGGTTGACAACTTATTCTTCAACAGTGCACGGTGGAGCGGAACCTATGGGGCAGGCGGTAGGGAACTAGCGGAAACCGATGAGGAACTGCACTCTGATAACGAATGCTTACTGAGGGCTAAGGCATTATACGACAATCTCAGCAGCCCAGCAGAGTACATCCGCGTTGTAAGTGACATGATTGATTTTGGCACATCGCCCATCCTAGCTGCAGATCGTATTTGGGTTACTTTACCAAACGAGAATGTGGATGGCTACTATCAAGTCATCAGCGTTGAATACCGCATGCTCGCCGAAACCCAAACACTCGAAACCACATTGGAGCTAGGCAAAGAACCGCCGTTGCTCGCTGACTATCTCTATGCCCTAAGAAGCAAAGCTGCAAGCATAGCACGTTACAAAATTGGGAGGGTCTAACTTTTGAATCGTGGTGTTCTGCGTCAACTCAAAGCGTTGCAGCCAGGCGACCTCGTCTGCATCGCATGGTTTGATGCTAGCGTGGGGTCCAGCAGAGCAGGCGCTATAGATGTGCCCGTTGACAGCTGGGGAATTTACCTAGGCGTTCTAGGTGAAAAAAACAAACACTTCATTTTGGCGCAGAACAGTTTTCGGTATTCCAACGGCTTATACGACGTGGACTACACTGCGGTTCCAGTTACATGGACAACCATAGTAAAGGTTCTTGGGAAAGCGGCGGTGGATCCGAAAACTGCAAAGGGCTTGTTGGACTCATTTTTGGCGGGTCGCAGTAGAACCCTCAAGCGGAGGATCCGCAATCATGGCTAGTGGTTCAACTGTAACTGAGAAGGAAAAAAACAATACAGTTACAGTTAAGCGGCACGCGGGTCCCGGAGCATGGCCTCGCGGCCAAGAAAAGGAACTGGTGAATCTTTTCAGGAAGGGCACCAGCCTTGAGGCTTTGGCTCACAAATATCGGCGTAGCCCAGCCGCAATCAGACAAAAGTTGGAACGGTTAGGTTTGAATGTAATGGCCACAAAATTAGAAGTCTCAGGACAACTGGAGTTTCCCAAGGAGTTACCAAGTCTCGAAGAGGTACTCAAAATTGTGGCTGCTGCTATTTTCAAAGCATGCCAGGGTGGCTTAGGCAAAACGGAGCTGCAGCGTTTGGACACAATCGCCACTTTGTACAAGGCGTATGCAGCTGGCCTTGAGCAATATGTTGGCTTCAGCAAGATTGAAGCGCGACTTTTGGAGATGGAGAAAAAGTATGGAGAGTTGGCTAAGGAAAAAACCAAGAGCAACCAGACGCCCAAACGAAATATTACCTAAGTGGTTCAGTCTACAGCAAAGTGAACGCCTTGTTGATGAGGCTGAGGTTGAGAGGGCTCAGAAACTTAGTGAGAAACCTGTTGAGTTTTTTCGTCAAGTGGTGGGATTCGAACCCACAAGCTATCAAAAAGAACTCATTGAGATGTTTCGCAGCAAGCAGTTTGTGGCTATGAGATGGAGCCGCCAGAGTGGAAAAAGTTGGATTGCTGCGGCATTGATTCTATGGCATGCCCTTACGCATGCTGATAGTTACGTTGGAATTGTGGCGCCTGGTTGGCGGCAATCCAAAGCCATCATCCGCCGCATAACATATTTTCTCAGGCATATTCCGCCTGCTATGTATTTTCGACCAATGCGGACAAGCCTCAGGTTCACAAACGGATCCATCATTGAAGCCTTTCCAAACAATGACCAGACAATCCGTGGACCCACATTAAGCCTAATTTACTGGGATGAAAGCAACTTCACACCCAACGATGTCGATTTATGGACAGCTATTCTCTTCACGATTAGTACAACAAAAGGAAAAGTTTTGGTTTCAAGCACACCCTGGAACACTGACTCAGTCTTCTACAAAATTTTCCACAGCAAGGAATACTCCGACTTCAGCAGAAGCCATGTGACCTGGCAAGAAGCGCAGAAACCCAACGGACCCCTTGACCCAGAGACGCTGGAGAAGCTTCGCAAACAATTTGCAGAGGATCCTTGGCGTTGGAAGCGAGAGATGGAAGCCGAATGGGCTGAAGACGAAGCAGCATGGTTACCACAATCCTTGATTACAAAGTGCATCGCAACGGAGAAGACCCTTGGCGAGGAGCTGGAGCTTTGGGATTTTGAAAGCGTGCACAAAGGTTGTACTCTGTTCGCTGGGCTTGATTTGGGTCGTGTGCAAGACTATAGTGCGCTGGTGGTGATCGAGCAAACAAAAGAAAGCAAGTATGTACTTCGGCATCTCAAAATCTTTGAACATGGCACAAGTTACGCCAGCGTCATTGGCTACGTTAAGACGCTTCAGGATCGGTGGGGCGGCTTCAGCAAAATCAGGGTTGATAGCACCAGTCAGGATTACGTAGTCGAAGATATGACTAAAAGCGAAATCGAAAATTGCGAGGGTGTCCGATTTTCTGCTCCTAGAAAGCAGGAGATGGCATCACTTCTCAAGCAACGGATGACAAACAACCAATTCTGGTATCCTTACTTCACTTGGCAGAAACCTTATCCTGGCGAGTGGGTTACGGAGCTCAATGTTGAACGTTTCGAATTGAGAAAAGACGGATCTATAGCCTTGAATCACCCTTCTGGAACACATGACGATGCCTTCTGGGCCTGCGCTTTAGCCTTGTTCTCCACCGTAGAATTGACGCCTGAACCCTTCATCCAGGTGATTCCGAGTTGACAAGGCATAGAGAGTTTTTCCGCATTACGAAGTATGCTCGCCGCTATGACCATAGCAGTGGGAAGTTTGTGGTGGATATTGCGTATGAGACTGCAACCGACATAACTCCAAGAACTATCGCAGTGAGTGAAGCCTTCGGTTTGGGCGTTGATCAGCAGCAGAAGTTTGTGATTTTCGACAACGTGGAGTTGAAGATTGGCACCGGAGACATCGTGTACATCACAGGCGATTCAGGCAGCGGCAAATCTGTCCTTTTGAAGGCCCTCCAGAGGGACGTGGATGGGTCGCCAGAGGCCCTTGGAAGGGCCATAAACATCGCGGATATTCAAATCGACCAGGATAAGCCTCTAATTGAAACAGTTGGCAAAACGGTTGAGGAAGGCTTAGAGCTGCTGTCAAAAGTTGGGCTCAGTGATGCCTTTCTCTTTATCAGGCGGTACCGTGAGCTTTCTGACGGACAGAAATACCGTTATCGCCTTGCCAAGTTACTGGAATCTGAAGCCAAATGGTGGGTTATGGATGAATTCTGCGCAACCTTGGACCGGGACACAGCTAAAATCGTAGCCTTCAACCTGCAGAAACTTGCGAGGGCAAACGGTAGAGCTGTCCTAGCAGCGACCACGCACACGGACTTGTTTGAGGACCTGAAGCCTTCGGTTCACGTTCACAAGCGGTTCGGAAAAGAAATAGAAGTGCACTACTATCCGAATGAAGCAGCCAAGGAATGCAGCTTATCGAAGGAGATCCGCATAGAAGAAGGCACAAGAGCTGATTACGGCCTACTAGCTAGCTTTCATTATCGGAGCCACAATGTTGGGGTTGTCCGCAAGATTTTCCGAGCAGCCCGAGGCGATGAGGTTGCAGGCGCAATAGTTTATTGTTATTGTGGCATGACTGTTTCTGGACGTCTTCAAGTTTTGCCTAAAATGACTGTGCAGGAATTGAACAAAAACCTGAGTTTGATCATGCGGGTTGTTGTTCATCCTAAATATCGAACCATAGGGCTTGGACAGAAGCTGGTCCGAGAAACCTTACCATTAGCAGGCACGCCTTGTGTGGAAACGATTGCGGTTATGGCCAAGTATAATCCGTTTTTTGAGCGTGCTGGAATGCAGAAGGTTATGGAGCAGCCTACGTCCAAGGAGGCTCTAGCTATGCGAGAAGTGCTTTCAAATCTGGGCTTCAACCTAACCTTGCTGGCTAGCGAAAAATACGTTCTTAACAAACTCCGTAGCCTAACTGAAAAGGAGCTGTTGGATATTCGAGAGGCTTTCATAAAAAATGGGCATTTACGCTTCATGAAAGAGTTTTTCTATCATCAACCCTACGGAAAAAAAGAATTGTACAAGAAGAGCGTGACAACCGCAAGCCTAGAAAAACTAGCTAAACTCATTCACGTCACAGCACTGCTATTACAGACCAAAGTTTATCTTTTCTGGAAACAGTAAGTTGGTAATTATAAATCAATTTGCTTTTCACACTTCGGACAGTGCACATGTTCCATAGTATCTTCAGCGTCATATCCACTTGTCGGGACGCTACCTTTCTCAAAAAACAAGCCGCACTTCATGCAATGATAGTAGTTTCCCCAAGGGGAAAATCCCATCTTCTCAAGCAAGAGACGAAGCCTCATAAACCGAAACTTCAATGCTTCTCCCCAACCAGAAAAAGGATATGTTAACTGGACTTTTAACCTATTTTGGAAAAGAAAATGAGAAAAAGAGGAAGTCAAGCATGCTTAAGCAGGAACCAGAAGCATCTCCGAGAACCGTTAAAATAAAATTATCGCCGCCAAGAAGTGCTGAAGACCACAGACTTGGAAAAACTCAAAGTTAATCGGCATCTGCGGCATGCTACTCCAAACTAAAGTGTATCTCTTCTGGTCTTCTGCATAGAATTTCTATCCCAAACCCAAACCCAAACGTACGTACGCGCGCGTGTGTGCATGCGATCGGTCGGTCGGTCGGTCGGTCTCTCTCGGTCGGTCGGACGGACACCAGTAATTTGAACCAATGAACCAGTCTTCTCTACTGAACGAATTCTACCAATGGAATACCCGCATCTTTGCAATGGCAGTTTGTGTTCCCTTTAATACCGATATAACTCAATGTAGCCACATTTGTCGCAGATGTAAGCGGTTGCTCTAAGGGGCATGGCTGCAAATGAGCCAGCAGGAAGATTCACCTTTTTCTTACTGATGCTCTCGGACCCGCATTTGGAGCATTTCTTAACTTCATTCTCACTCATGGCTAATTTTCACCACGGTATCGTGATTCTGCGCTTGTCGTATAAAAAAAGTGCGGAGGAGGAGGATAGAATTTCTATCCAACCAACCAACGACGGACGACGGATAACGGATAACGGACGGGACGGTTAACCAGTGTATACCCGATCCAGCATATACCTATGGTACAGTGGAAAGGGAAGGAAGGTATGCGCGCGCGCTGGCCGTACTTGAAATCAACATCAATTTACTCGTTGGTCTATTCTGATAATGGTCATATATGATTTTGCCTTGCTACATGCGCATAGGCCATTGAGAGCATAGGCTTGTCACCGTTTCAGAAATAGTCGTCGATTCTTTTTGTTCTAGGATGAGCTTGAAGTTTCAATGGTTTTGTCCTCGGTCTACCTCTGCGAATAGGTTTCTTTCCTATCTTAAGCTGATATCGTGCCAGTTTTTTGCAGAGAGCAGACTGAATCGGCTCTCTTGTTCTGAGAGTAGGGATGGGCACCAGCCAGCTATCAGGTTTCCCAACTGGCTTTCCGACAATCTTGAGAGACCACATAACTTCTAGGGCTTCGCTAATCCAGCTCCTCTTAGCTTGTATTGTTTGCACGTCATAGTCCTCCCATGAGGGAAACAATATTTTCGACTTTTCGTAAATCATATCGGTAGTCAGTTCGTAAACTGCCCCTGGACCGCGAGTAGGGTCTTGAAATTGCGAGAATACATGCTGGATCAGTTCGATTATTGTGTACTGCACTGGGGGCTTCTGTCGAATAAACGAGTACGTAGACCTAAGATAGGTTAGCACCTCCTCAGGAAGAACCAAACCTCCCGGTCTCTTGAGCGCATTCTCAACGGTGGCATTTCTGTTCTTACCGTAAGCGTTCAATAGAATCAAATGCTCTTTGCGTTCTCCCCCTCTAGTAGCTGAAATAGCCCAAGACAATATCACGAAACCATCAGCAGCCAAGGGGGAGAAATCCGTCTGCTTAGCGATCTCAGTGAGCGTCTCGAGCGTTCTCTCTACATCGTCAACATGGCAAACGAGAATAACATCGTGATACTCTACCTTTCCTGTGGAGGTTTTCCAAGTAGAGCAAGGAGCTGTATATTTCTTAATCTCCTTGATTTCCTTTGTTAGCAATTCTCCTGAGTATGGCAGAGACCATTTAAGCTCAAAGGCTAGTCCATTCGTTCGACTTTCGCACAGCGCTATCAAGTCTGGAGTTATATCGTTTCCAGAGATGGTTCGCAGGGTCACTTCGACTCCAAGGTAGTCTGCGATGCTTGGCTCTTTCCTGAGAATGTAGTAAATCGCCGAAAGCACGGCCACTGTATCTGCGTATCTTCTATAAGCTTTGACGCATTCCTGTTGAAAGGTCAGCAAACTCAGCAACGAGTTTACCTCACTCTGACATCAATCGCCTCGCCATCCCCCAAAATCTCTTGGACTTTGTCTAGCAATCTCCACACTGCTTGAGGCGTCGCGCGAGTGAACGGTGTAACAGTGACGATGTTACCGAGGACTGCTACGTTGAAGGATGAGCCGTCTTCATAATCGCACAAGCTAGCAATGAAGTATGGATTTCCTCCGTGAATGATTGAACTTGAGTACGTACTTGTTATGCTTCGAGCAAAATCATCTAATTGGTCTTGCCGAAGGCTTAAGGGATATTCAATCTGCAATGGGCGTAATTTTATCATCCCTTTTTCTATGCTTCGTTCTCGTTTGTCGTAGAAATTCCTACGTTCTAGCCCGAATCCTATAGCCGCGTGTACCACATTCTGGTAGAAAGCTGAAAAGCCTCCGAATCTGAGTTTGCACAGACCCTTTCTAGTCACGTGGGCTTGAAGGAGGACTGTTTCGTTCTCATCTCTCACTTCAAAATCGAGCCTGCCGACTCTTACACTAAAGCCTTCGACAAGCAGTCTCCTTATTTCTGCGTCTACGTCTTCATCCCACAGTATTTCTGTCGCCACCTTTCGCTTTCGCACTTCTTCATCTCTGGGTTTACGCCGTTCCCTTTTGACCGTGAAAAAGGTTGCCGCTGTTCTCCCGTGATAGGAATCTCTAATCAGCTTTAGCAGTAGACGCATTTGAGCGTAGTTTAGGTATATTCTGGAAATCATTGGGTAGAGCTTATTGAAGAATCTCTCCAAGACATGTGTGACGAAATAAGATCCGGCGTCGGTTAGGACTATCCAAGCACCCTTTTGACCTGCATCAATAATGACCTCTTTCTTGGGAGCAGTCAAACCGATCATTCTCTGAAAAAGGACTCTATACAATTCCTCTCCGAGGGGGTCAACTTGAACATGAAACACTCGGGATAGCTTTTCTCTTTGGGATAGGATTACAGGTAATTCCTCAACTCCCAGTTCGGTAAGGAGAACGAGAGCTTTCAGAGGGGGTCTTTTCCGTCGTGTTGTATATGATTTGTCGAAGAAGAGATGCATAGTTCGTCTGTCAACGAAATTTTGAACAGCATCTCCCATCGAACAATCCTCCTATTTCGTGCTCAAACTACTGACGTGCAATGGTATTATCACGAACCCTTTGCATTAATCTTTTGTGTTTGTATAAACCACTTAACGACTGCAGTTATCTTTCATCTCGCATAACTTTGGGATACAGGTTCTGAGCCAGTCGACATTCGCGGTATGCAATACCGGTACGACTGTTACCAGCAAGTGTGCAACTGCATCAGTCAACCAGAGGTTAGTACCTTCGCGCGCGCGTCTTGATAAGTCTGCAACTTCAAAGTTTGAGATGTTAACTCTTCAAGCATGCCTGTTAGCTTCTGGTGGACATCGTCTGAAATTTTGAGTGTTTTCATTTCTATGTTTCCTTGATTTTTTTGCTTATTTCCCAGCCCTTTTCGATTAGGATTTTTTGGACTTTTGGTATGTTTAGGGCGAATTCTACGTGGCGGCAGTCGCTTGTTCCGCAGTACTCGCACAAGGCTTTGTCGGGTTTGAAGTAAACGTCTATGATTCTTCCATTTGATGTAGTGTTGGCGAGGCTTCTGTCAAGGATGCGGACGCCGTGTTCGTCTATGTTGAAGTGTTCAAGGGTTGGAAGTTCTGGCGGTGTTGGGACCAGAATTTTTAGGTCTTCGCATCTTTTTCTGAGGGCGTCGGTGACAAAGTCTGCCATACTCTTATAGCCTGTTTCTGGATGATTCTTCACGTATTCTTCAATTTTGTCTACGAGTTCTCTTTGCAGGCTTACTCCCCTGTACCTATCAACTGGCATGGGTTTTTACCTCATGGATACTATACCCATGCATTAGCCACACCTTAATAAAATTTGGCATCACCGAGCTGTCAATTTTTACCTCACACATACCACAAGTTTTATGTGTTTTACCACATGCATACCTCACTCCTTGAGGTTGATGTGATGCAAAAACCACGCAACTACCGCGGCGTATCCTTGCCTGATGAACTCGTTGAGAGGGTCGAGCAACTCATCAAGAAACTGGGAACCTACCGAACCATTGCAGAGTTTGTTTCTGAGGCTGTACGCTTACGACTTGAGGCTCTCGAAAAGCGTGAGAAAGCGGAGGAACAAACTTGAGGTTCCAGCTCATAGCCAAAATCACTGATCAGGAGCTGCTTCGGAAGAGCATACACGAGCTTGGAACCGTCTTCTACGTAACAGACGAGAAACACAACATCGTCAAGGTCGTCTACTTCAGCGGCTTCAGACTCGTTGAATACACGGGTGCAGTGGACGAGAACTTCGCTAAGAGACTCCAAGTGGAAGGACACAAGGTCAACCTAATCGAAGTCGACGAAGTGCAAGGCTACGTCAAGATTGTGCAAGGCTCAACAGAATGAGACTGAAGGCGGTTGTGATTATTTTGCGCAAAAACCAAGTCTTTCATACAGAAGAGGCTCTCATTTATCGGAGTTACCGTGGGTTCACGGGTTTCCCAACGCCTTCTGCAAACTCCAAAAATACATCAAGATCAGCGAGAGCATCCGAGACGACAACTTCTTCAAATAATCCCAGCGGAGGCAAACCATGAGCATAAGCCTATCAGACTACAACCACTGTCCAAGATGCAGAACTAAGCTCAACAGCAATGTTTGTCCCAAATGCGGCTGGTACTTCAAACGCTAAGGCGATGATCTCCGTATGGTTGTGGTTGAAGAAAAAGACAGGGCTGCGCCACAAAACAATTGGAAGCCAGGAATCAATAGCCTACTCTTGGGTTCGGGTCCAGAGCTTCCAGCGGCACCTGCCTCTTTAAACACCACAACCACAACGGCTCCACGCTGTCCAGAATGCGGCAGCCAACGAGTATGGAAAGACGGCATACGCTACACTTTCTTCGGGGAAATTCAGCGTTACTTATGCCGCAACTGCTATTATCGATTCTCTCATACAGAAGGCTCTGAACCATCTGAACACCTTCAAAAACTTCATACGTTGATTTTAAAAAGCAAGGCTGACAAAACTATTCTTTGCCGAGTGGTCGATGAACGCAATGACTCCTGTAAGGAGTTGGGTAGTCCCCAACAGATGAAGCATATCAGGAGTGGGCGAGCCACCGTCCTCTTGACAGAGAGGGCGAAAAAATTGGCCGAAGTAGAAACCCGAACCCAAGAAAAGGCAGCGGGAGCCACAAAGGATCCAGCAACCCTCAAAGGCAAACTTGTGGAATTCAGCCTCTGGCTAAGCAAACAAGGACACGACGAAGACCTAGTTAAATGGCGCACAGCAAAAATGAAGAGATTAATCGCCCTAGGCGCTGACCTCTGGAACCCTGAAACCGTCAAAGAAATCCTCGCTAAACAAAAGGCCTGGACCGACGGCTACAAAATGCTGCTTTCCTACACCTATGAAAGCTTCCTCAAAATGGAAGGCTTAACCTGGCAACGACCACACTACAAACAAGAGGAATCCTACCCTTTCATACCAAGAGAACCCGAATTAAACCAGCTGATCGCCACGGCAGGCAAGAAACTGGGCACATTCCTTCAAGGCTTAAAGGACACGGGCGCGGACCCAGGCGAATTAGCAAAGTTACAATGGAAAGACGTCAACACAGAAACAAGGGCAATACAAATCCGACCGGTGAAAGGACACACTCCAAGGATCCTAAAAACGTCACAGCAATTCATAGACCGCCTTCAACGCTTTCCCAAAACCGAGCCAATCTTCAGAATGAAAAGCCTAAATCAACTCTACGTAGGCGTTAGAAAAACAGCAATTGAAAAATTCGCCAACCCAAGACTACGAAACATCTCATTCAGAACCTTCCGCCATTGGAAAGGCACAATGGAATACCACAGGACAAGAGACCTACTATACGTACAAAAAATCCTAGGACACAAGCAGATCAGAAACACGCTCAAATACATCCACCTCGAAGCCATGTTGTTCCCAGACACAGACGACCAATACACGGTAAAAGTGGCGTCCAACGTCAAAGAAGCCACCAGCCTAATTGAAGTCGGCTTCGAATACGTCACAGGCGAATACCACGACGGAGGCAAAATATTCAGGAAGCGCAGCGATGGACTAAACTTTGTAGATAAAGCAAAAACTATAGACGGTAAAACTCTATCTCACCAATGGTAGCCCTACACAACTGGAACAGCACAAGGGCGCGAACCATCCAAACAGTATGCCATCATAATCAAAGGCTCATTGTCTTAGCCTTCTTCTCCGCAAAAATCCTTC